>Ga0209064_1001692_pt1 | contig 31430 bp, 26 predicted proteins | sample Inofromicrocosms_FD_187498 | JGI IMG/M metagenome (GOLD analysis project Ga0209064, IMG submission 187498) | Mouse cecum microbial communities from Vienna, Austria - Inoculum for glucosamine and mucus D2O microcosms (SPAdes) (version 2) | ecosystem: Host-associated > Mammals > Digestive system >... | reverse complement strand
CTTGTTTCGCTATTCGTACCCGTTTGTCGCATTTTCGGGCATGGTTACGAACAAGTAACGTAGCGGCGTCAGGATTTGGCTTCGGCAGGGATTGTAATGGCTTCACGGATTATCGCCACTTCAACCAGTTGAAGGACGTGAAGGCGGACAATGCCGACTATATAATGATGCACTGCGAGAATGTGCGCATAGACAATCTTGTGCTCAACGGCAACTATTCTTTCCAGTATACAAAGAACGTGGAGATACATAACTCGGTACTGAACACTAAAGATGCCTTTTGGGAGACGGACAATGTGACGGTGTACGATTCGGTGATAAAGGGCGAATATCTGGGCTGGCACTCGCGCAACCTGCGCCTTGTAAACTGCCACATATCGGGAACGCAGCCGCTGTGCTATGCCGAGAACCTGATAATGGAGAACTGTACCATGGGTGAGGATGCAGATCTGGCGTTCGAATACAGCAGTGTGCATGCCACGATAAAGGGCAATGTGACAAGTGTGAAGAACCCGCTTACGGGGCGTATTGCCGCCACCGGATATGGCGAGATAATACTCGATGAATATAAAAAGGCACCGGGCGACTGTGAGATAGTAACCGTTTAGGGATAAAGTTTGATAGAGACTATAGCTTCTATAGTCTCTATAGCATTTATAGTCTTTTGTCTAATAAGGAGATAAAAGGAGGACTATAGCTTCTATTGGTTCTATAGCTTCTATAGTCTCTATCACAATCGACAAAAAAGCAATGTCATACTTTGATGAAATAATAGATCGCCGCGGCACCAACAGCGTGAAGTGGGACGAGGCAAACGACAGTGATGTGCTGCCCATGTGGGTGGCTGATATGGATTTTCGTACGGCTCCCGTGGTGCGCGAAGCCGTGGAGAAACGTGCACGTCACGGCATTTTCGGATATGTGCATGTGCCGGATGAGTATTATGATGCCGTTATCGAATGGTTCGGTCGCCGTCACGGTTGGCGCATGAAGCGCGACTGGATCATATATACATCGGGCGTTGTGCCGGCAATATCTGCCGTGATAAGGGCTGTGACACGCCCCGGCGACAAAGTGCTCGTACAGACGCCCGTGTACAACTGTTTCTTTTCGTCGATACGCAACAACAGCTGTATTATGGCAGAAAACAAACTTGTATATACGGGCGGTACTTATGTCATAGACTTTGACGATTTTGAGCGCAAGGCGGCAGACCCATCCGTGAAGGCTTTTCTGCTGTGCAATCCGCACAATCCTGCCGGACGCGTGTGGGCGGCAGACGAGCTGAGGCGCATGGGCGAGATATGTCTGCGTTACGGTGTGTTCGTGATTTCGGATGAGATACACTGCGAACTCGTCATGCCGGGATACAAGTATACGCCATTCGCGTCGCTTTCCGATGCTTTCCTGATGAACTCGGCAACGTGCACATCGCCGAGCAAGGCGTTCAACATTGCGGGACTTCAGATTGCCAACATTACTGTTGCAGACGCCGAAATGAGACAGAAGGTGGACAGGGCGATAAACATCAACGAGGTGTGCGATGTCAATCCGTTCGGTGTAGAGGCGCTTATCGCCGCCTACAGTGTCCGGGGAGAAGAATGGCTGAACGGGCTTATAGATTATCTGTACGGTAATTATATATACCTTAGAGATTTTATGTCTGCCGAAATGCCCATGCTCAATGTCGTAAATCTGGAGGGCACTTACCTTGTATGGGTAGATTGTTCGGATCTCGGAATGTCATCGCAACAGATAACCGACAGGCTTCTTGAAACACAGAAACTATGGCTGAACGACGGCTGCATGTACGGCGAATGTGACCGCCCGTTTGTGCGTATAAACATTGCCTGCCCGAGAAAAAGACTTGAAGAGGGGATGAGAAGAATGAAGAATTTTTTAAATAAAGAGCTATCTAATTAAGAATTAAGAGTTAAGAATTAAGAAAATATGCCTTGAAGGGTATTTATAGAACCTATATGACTTATAAGACCTATAAGACTTATATAACCCTTCAAGGCATATTTTCTTAATTCTTAACTCTTAATTCTTAATTTATTAATTTTCCGGAGCCTGCTCGATAAGTTCCATGAACTGGTCGAGCTTTGGAGTGATGATTATCTGTGTGCGGCGGTTGCGCTGCTTGCCCAGTTCGGTGTTGTTGTTTGTTATCGGGTTGTACTCGCCGCGTCCTCCTGCTGTGAGACGTTTTGGATCCACGCCGTAGTGGTTTTGCAGATACTGAACTACGCTCGATGCGCGGAGGCAGGAGAGATCCCAGTTGTTGCGAATGTTCTCGCGCGAGATGGGCACATTATCGGTATTTCCCTCTACAAGTACGTCATAATCCTTGTAGTCCATGATTATTTTCGCTATCTTGCTCAGTGTCTCAGCCGCACGGTCGTTTATCTCATAGCTTCCGCTGCGGTACAGCATGTTGTCGGCGAGCGATATGTATACAACGCCCTTGAGTACCTGTACGTCCACTTCCTTCATCTCTTCCTTGCTCAGCGAGCGTGTGAGGTTGTTGGTGAGCACCATATTGAGAGAGTCGCTCTTGGTCTTCACCTCGACGAGGTGGCGTATATACTGGTTCGATTCGTTTATCTGGTCTACCAGTTTTGATATGTTGAGGTTGTTTGCGCTTGTGTTCGACAAACTCTTGTCGAGCGAGCCTTGCAGTGCGGCGTATGCCCTTTTAGACTCTGCCAACTGTTCTTCGAGACTTGCCACACGAGCATTGCTTGCCGCGAGCTGCGCGTTACTTTCAGCCAGGCGGTCTTTCGTGTCCTGATATTTTCCTGTGAGTTCCTTGTTTTCTGTCTGACAGTTCACAAGGTCTTTCTTGCTTGCACAGCTGCTTATGAGCATACATCCGGCAACAAATGTCACCATTAAAATGTTCTTTTTCATCTTTTTATCATTGTTTTTGTTAATGTTTCGCGTTTATTGCGTATATTCCTTTGACGCTCAAAGAGTTGAAATGTAAATCTGTTTTAAGACATTTTAACCTGCGGACGATAAACTTATCGTTCTTTAACCACAATCATCATAAGAATTTTTTAAAGAAGATAAGGGGAGATAAAAGAAGATATGTGGCTGTGCCACGGGTGATAAAGGACAATAGTCTTGTATTAAACAACAAAACATTTGTCTTTTATCTTCCCTTTATCTCTTTATTTTCACACACCATCTTTATTGTCTTTTCAACCATGATACATCCATCTTATATCAGAATTGGTATATTATTTCGTTCCGTGTAATGGTGGTTGAAATCTTTATTTTCCATGAACCGTATATCTGTCTTATGTTTTGCGGCAGAAGGTTTGTGTCGCGTAGTTTTCTCAGAATTTTCCTCAGCGGTCTGCCCGGATTGGAAATTTCGTCACTTAAGATGCCTGCGCGTTCCAGTTCGCGGTTTGCTTCGATTTCGTCTATTTCTTCTTTACCTTGATTAATCATGTACTTATCAAGGCAAAGAACTGCTGTTTTTATTTTCTCAGTGTCTGTCATAATAAATAATGAGTTAGTGATAATATATTACAAATATACCATTTATTATAACAGATAATCGTCATAATATATAACATTTATTATTGTTTAACACTAAAAAGTGTCGTAAAAACATTCATTTAAAATGCCTCTGTGATTTTTGAATATTCTGTTATGATATGTGAAAGGTGCCCTTTTGACGTCTGAAAGACGGTCTTTTAGAAGCCGAAAGGTGCCCTTTCAACGTGTAAAAGGGCACCTTTCGGAAATATGTTTTATTCTGAAAAAAGTATCTGTGTAACTGTCTGACCTACAGCTTTGAGCACATTACGGTCTATGTGCTCCATGTCATCGTTTACGGTGTGCCACGTAGGACCGAAGTTGCTGCGCTCGCAGTCGGGATAATAGGCGATGATGTCTATCGTGGGTATACCCGTGTTGCGGTTTATTGGTAGGTGGTCGTCGGTCACCATGCCCCCTTCGCTGTCCGGAAACATGCTGCCGTAGCCGGCAGTCTTGGCGGCCTTCCACACCTTTTTTACAATTTCCGGTGCGAAGTGCTTCGACAATCCTTCCTGATAGAAGCGTGCCCCTTCTCCGCCGACCATGTCAAGAAGTATGCCGAAACGTGCCTCATAACCCTCCTTGTGCGGGTTCTTTGACCAATATTGTGCGCCCAGCGCCCATGTTTCTTCGCTGTCGCCGCTGTCTTCCCACTGTGGCGTACCCATGTCTTCGGCATCGAAGCACACAAAGTCTATTCCTATGTTAAGAGCAGTGTCTGCATTTTGTATCAACCGTGCCGTTTCCAACATTACGGCTATGCCGCTTGCCCCATCGTTTGCTCCGAGCACCGGTTTGCGGTGGTTTGCCTTGTCGGGGTCGTTGTCAGCCCACGGACGTGTGTCCCAGTGTGCGCACAGCAGTATGCGTGTTGTCAGTTCCGGCTTGTAGCTCGCTATGATGTTTGTGCATTTCAGCGGTGTGCCGTCATACGCGTTGAGTGTCATTTCCTGTGTGGTGACGCTCATGCCGTACTGTCTGAACTTTTCTTTTATCCACTCTCCGCATTTGTCGTGTGCCTCGCTGTTCATCGTGCGCGGTCCGAAAGCACACTGTGCCTCGCAGAATGCGTATGCGCTGTCGGCGTCGAAACTCACTGCTACGGGCTTTGCCGCCTGTGCCGTGTCTGCTGCCGCCCCTTTCTTGCTGTTGCAGGAGATGAGGCACAGGAGCATGGAGAATATGGTTACGATGTATATTTTTTTCATTGTCTTGTTGTTTTTAATATACTTTTATGATTTTGTTGTAACGGTATGATGTTTTCCGGATAATGCGTCTATATTTTTAAAAGTCTGTGAATATATTATCCGAACAGTTTTGTTTCAATCTTGTTTTTCTTTGATGTGGTTTCGTATAAGTCCATAATATCATCATAATTTATGAATGTAAATCTGTCTTTTTGTAACGAATATACATCTTGTTCAATTGTATGATTAAACTTGTCACGGTGTTTTTCCGGTGCGACAATTATAAAGTCTGTTATGAAACTCTTTAATTGCAGACTACGGTTAAAGGCTCCGTTCAGAGTGCCTATACTGTCTACAACTTCAAAAACGCGTTTAGGAAAGCGATAACCTTTCTTGTTGAACCATATTACATCTATGTGTTTAGCATCTTGTATTATGCCGTTATAAGAGAAAGAAGGAATATTGTCCATTGTCGCTATGTCTTTCAATTTGAGGTTGTCGCGGTATTTTGCAGACGGGTCGGCGGTGTATGTAAGATAATTATTGAAGTTTCCAAGCTCGATACAAATTCCTTCTATGTAAGAGTGCATCCTTATTTTATCGCTTTGTCTGGGTCTTGTTTCTTCCTCATAGCCGGATATGGCATAAATACTGAGTCCTATCTTTTTAAATCTCCTGTTGTTTCTGATCTCCCTGTATAATACTCCACGTATTCCTGCTTCCCATTCTTTTGAAGATTTTGCATCGGGATAGTACTTGCATATATTCCTGTATATAATGTCAAGACTTGCGGTTCCGCCGTTATCTTCCATTACTTTTGCAATTGCTTCGACTTTTGTCATAACATAAATATGTTTTTTATTTATAAGTGTCTTCAGTCTGTATAAAAAATTACAGGAGTATTAACAGTGTATTACATGATATGAGTCTGTTGGGCAATTATCATTCTCTTGCTTGTACAGCCTTCATCACTCTCATCCAGTTTCCGCCCCAAATTTTCTCTATGTCGCCATGACTGTAGCGGCGGCGGAGCAGTTGCATGGTGAAGTTTATCAGTTCGGAGGCGTCTGCAAGTCCGCATATGCCGCCGTCTCCGTCGAAGTCGGTGCCCAGTCCCACGTGGTCTATGCCCATTATGTCTATGGCATGTTCGAGGTGTGCGACGGCGTCGAGGATGTTTGCTTCGCCGTCATCATTGCGCAGGAAACCGTGGTATAGCGTGACGTGCATCACTCCTCCTTTGAGGGCGAGGGCGCGCATTTGGTCGTCGGTGAGGTTTCGCGGCACGTCGCACAGTGCACGACAATTGCTGTGGCTGCACACTATGGGCGCTGTGCTGATGTCGAGAGCGTCGTAAAAACTTTTTTCTCCGGCATGGCTCATGTCCACCATTATGCCGCAACGGTTCATCTCGCGTATCACATCGGCACCGAAACCGCTCACCCCGTTGTGTGTCGCCATGCTGCGTTTTGCACTGTCGCAGATGTCGTTGTCGCCGTTGTGACACAGCGTTATGTATGTAACGCCGCGCCGTGCAAAGTGTTTCACGTTGGCGATGTCGTGTTCAAGGGCTATTCCGTTCTCTATTCCCAAAAGCACGGACTTGCGTCCGGCAGCCTTGTTGGCGGCTATTTCGTCCGGAGTTCGTGCCATTCCGAGATAGAGGGGATTGGCATGAACCGTCTCTTCAATCTTGTCGAAGATTGTTCCGGCGTATGCAGCGGGGCTTTCCACGGCGTATGGCGACACATCGGCAAACGTCTGTCCCTCGGCGGGTTGTGGCAGATAGGCTGCCATTGTCACTGCATCGAGCCGTCCGTCGGTCATCTTGTGCAGGTCTACGAGTATGTCGTTGTCTCGTCTGTCGAAACGTGCCCCCTGCGGAAAGAACATCGGTGTGTCGCAGTGGGTGTCTAATGTGACAATTTGATTGTGCAGTCTTTTTGCCTCTCCGAATGTGGCAGCGTTGTCCACGAGCCACTTGAAAAGCGGCAGCCCTTCGTCTCCGAGCCATTCCGGATGCCACTGCACGCCCATTACGGGCTTGTGCTCGCTGCTCTCCATTGCTTCGGTCGTGCCGTCGGGAGCTGTTGCGGACACGTTGAAATGTCTGCCGCAGATGCCCACCGCCTGATGATGGAATGAGTTTACGTATATCTTTTCACGGTTGAACAAAGAATAGAGAACCGAGTTTTTCTCTATTCTTACGGAGTGGGTAGGTTCGCCACGGTTTTCCGCCTGCTGGCTGTGCTTGATTGCCGGCAGTGGTTTCCCGTCCTGTCTGCGTCCGCTTTCAATATCCTGTATTACCTTTCCGTCCAGTGCCATGGCAAGTGCCTGCATGCCACGGCATATTCCGAGTATCGGTATCTGCCTGTTGAAAGCCAGACGTATGATGAGAAGTTCGGCTAGGTCACGTTCCGCATTTATGCCGTGGAGCTGCGGAACGGGTTCCTCTCCCGCCCATAGCGGATTGAAGTCGGAACCTCCGGAGAGCATCAGTCCGTCTATTCTGTCGAGCGTGCTGATGATTATATCCTTGTCGGCAACCGGCGGTATTATTACCGGGGTGCCTCCGGCTGCCTCTATCTGCCTGTAATACTTGTCGCAAAGACATGTGTTTCCGTCGGCAAAGTTTCCCGTTATGCCTATTACGGGGCGGTGCGTTCCCTCCGGATATCCTGCATATATCTTGTTCAGGTGAGAGTGGATATTGAAAGATTTCATGCCTTAGTTATCCTTGCTGATATTTATTTCGGCTATAGGAATTTCCCTTTTTATGCTTTGTTCGAGCGATATCAGTGTCTCTGTCGCCACAACTCCCGGTATGCTCTGCATCTGGTTGTTGAGCAGATCCATGAGCTGCTCGTTGTCGCGAGCATACAGTTTTACGAGCATGGTGTACGGACCGGTGGTGAAGTGGCATTCCACAATTTCCGGAATGTGTTCCAAGTGTTCCACAACCTGCTTGTACATGTTTCCGCGTTCGAGTGTTATTCCGACGTAGGTGCATGTCGAGAAGCCGAGACTTTTGGGGTTCACGTCAAATCCGCTGCCTGTTATCACACCGTCTTCGGTAAGATGTTGCACGCGCTGGTGTATTGCAGCACGCGACACTCCGCATTCTGCTGCCACGTCCTTGAAAGGTATTCGTGCGTTCTTAGACAGGATGTTGAGGATTTTTTTGTCAAGTTTGTCTATTTTTTCCATTATCTGCTATTTGTTTGTGTTTACTTTTCTTTGTGTAAGTTTCTTGTTGCAAAAATAGCCATATTTGGCGTAATATGCAACATTATGATATTAAAAATGGTTATTTTCACGCATAATGGAAGAGAGGAAAATTAAGAATTAAGAGTTAAGAATTAAGAAAATATGCTTTTGGGAAATACCAATTAGTCTGATAGGTCTAATTAACCTAATAAGACTAATACACCGCCCAAGGCATATTTTCTTAATTCTTAACTCTTAATTCTTAATTAATTATTTCACTTCAATAAGTTCAACCTTGAATATCAGCGCGCTGTAAGGCTTTATGAGATTGCCTGCCGGACGTTCGCCGTAGCCGAGATTGTAGGGTATGTACAGTTCCCATGTGCTGCCTGCGGGCATCATTGTCAGTGCTTCGGTCCATCCTTTGATGACTTGGTTGGCGCGGAACGTGCTTGTCTGGGGATTGCGTTTGTAGCTGCTGTCGAATACAGTGCCGTCCACGAGGCGTCCTTCGTATTTTACGATAACCTCGTCTGTTTCTTTCGGAGTTTTTCCGGTGCCTTGTGTCAGCACCTTGTATTGCAGTCCGCTTGCCGTAGTCTTCACTCCTTCTTTCGTCTTGTTTTCTGCCAGGAATTTCTCGCCGGTCTTACGATTGCCCTCGTTCATGCGGCTGAGGTTTGCTTTCACTTCATTGTCGAAGTATGTTTTTGCCGTCGAGTCAGCCATTACGGAACTGTCTTTTTTCAGTGCGGCGATAAATCCTTTGTGGAAAAGGCTGCTGTTTATGGAGTCGTTGTTGCCTTTGAACTCGTCGCGTAAAAACGGTATCATGCGCGAGTTCACCATTATGGCTATCTGCTCTCCGGCGCTGTACGCTTTCAGTCTGTCGTCCGTGTTCTGTTTTATGGCGTCTTCATATCCGCAGATGAAGTCGGCGATATGTGTGCCGTCAACTCCGAACTGTTGTTTCAGATATTCCATAAGACCTTCCGTGCGTGCCATGCCGGCTGCATAGCTCAGAGTGTCGGAGGCATTCTTTAGTTCTACGGTTTCGATAACCTTAACGTTTTTCTTTTCCTTTTTATCTTTCTTTGCGGCGTCTGCCGTATTCAAAGAAGCACCCGCCAAGAAGGCGAGTGCTATTAATATATATCTTCTCATATAATGTGTTATTTCTCTATTCCGAGCAGTTCTATCTTGAATATAAGTGTAGAGAACGGCTTGATGTCGCCCATCTCACGCTCGTTGTATGCCTGGTCGGCAGGTATCACCACTTCCCATGTACTTCCTACGGGCATGTGTGTCAGTGCTGTTGTCCATCCCTTTATCACCTGGTTGGCACGCATTGTCATCGGCTGTTTGCGCTGGTAGCTGCTGTCGAACACCTTTCCTTCTATCGTCTTGCCTTCGTAGTTAACCTTTACGTTTGATGTATCTTTGGGCAGATCGCCTGTTCCTTCCTTTATAACACGGTATTTCACGCCGCCCTCAAGAGTCTTCCAACCGTCTTTTTCGGTAAGTTTCTTAAGATATTCGGCACCCTTTTTCTTGTTAGGTCCGTACTGCTTTTCCATTTCCTTTGCCTTGATTGCCTGCATCTTTACCTGTGCTGTCATCTGTGCCTGCTCTACGGTCATAAGTCCGTTTTTACCCGTTGTACCACTGATGAAGCCTGCCATGAAGTTCTTTAGCGAAATGGTCTTTGTAGAGTCGTTGCCAAACAGTTCGTGATTGATACCCTTCACCATTTGGTTTGAAATCTGCTGACCTATCTGTATGCCGGCATAATAAGCAGCCTTCTTCTTGTCGTCACCTGAGTTTGCGCCCTCGTTCAGACCCTTGAAGAACTCGTCCATGTAGGCGGTGTCAACTCCCATTCCTCTTACTAAATAGTCTTTCAGACCTTGTGTCTGTGCCATACCTATTGCATAGCTCAAGCTGTCAACGTCGTTTTTGAGGTCTGCCTTCGGTGTGGAGTTGCCGCACGATGTGATTGCGGCAGTTGCGATAGCCAGTGAGGCTACGATTGTAAGTTTTTTCATCTTTATGTTTTAATTGTTTGTTGTTGTCGTTTTATGTGACGTTACGTCTTCTCTTATACCTTATTATATAATGTATGTATATACTTTTTCGTAGTTTTTACACCACGGCGATCAGCTCGACGTCAAATATAAGAGCTGCGTAAGGAGGAATGGAAGCACCTGCGCCGCTTGCTCCGTAAGCCAGCATGTAAGGTATGAAGAAACGATATTTTGCACCCTCCTGCATCAGTTGCAGTCCTTCCGTCCATCCTGCAATTACCTGCTGTAGTCCGAACGTTGCCGGTTCACCGCGCTGCACGCTGCTGTCGAATACTGTTCCGTCTATCAGGAAACCCTCGTAATGACATTTGACCTTGTCGGTTGCCTTGGGCTTCTTGCCCTCACCTTCTTTCAGAACCATATACTGCAGTCCGCTCGGAAGTGTCGTAACGCCCTCTTTCTTTGCGTTGTCAGTCAGGAATTTCTCGCCTTCTTCCTTTGCCGCCTTTCCCTTTTCAGCTCTTTCAGCGTTAAGTTTCTCTTCCTGTTTCTTGAAAAAGTCCTGAACTATTGTCTGCGCTTCACGGTGTGACACCTTAAGTTCATTACCTGCGATAACGTCCTTTATGGCAGCTCCGAAATCCTCTATGTTGAGATTGTCCGCACCCATCTGTGCCAACTGTTGACCGATACCCAGTCCTAAAGCGTAACTTAGTTTATCCATTTCTTTACCTTATATATTATGATATTAATAATTAATTATAATCGTGCAAAGTTACTATTTTTATCCGATTATATCCTTTTTTGCCTTAAATTTAAGTGTTTTTCGCATAATGGAGAATATTTGTTCGTTTTAATGACTATCTTTGTCACCATTAACGTGCATGCGTGAGCGGCGGTTTAAGACAGTGCCTTATGTCTCCGTTACAGGCATAGACAAATAGAACTTTAAATGTATGAAATCATGAGACGGCTTTTTCTGTCCGCCATGATATCTGTTTTTGCATTATGTGCCGCCGCCCAAGGACATCATGAGTGGGAAGGGCTGTTGTATCAGGTGGTCGAAACGGAAGATATCGAGGCAGACGCATGGGATGCCATGACGGATGCGCTTGCCGATCTGGAACAAAATCCTATAAACATAAACACCGCTACGCGCGACGATCTGGCACAGATTCCGTTTCTTACAGACAGGGAGATTGAGGCAATATGTGCCTATATCCATGTGCACGGAGCCATGAAGACAACCGGCGAACTGGCAATGACAGGAATTATCGGAAGAGACAAATGCCGTCTTCTTCCGTTCTTTTTATATGCCGGCGAACAGGAAAAGAAACTGTTTCCGGACCTTGGCACGATACTTTCCAAAGGCAGGCACAGCGTTATCGCAACCGCCAAGGTGCCGCTCTACAGTCGCCGAGGTGACAGGGACGGATATCTCGGATACAAGTACAGGCATGATGTGAGATATTCGTTCAATTTTTCCGACCGTGTGAAAGCTGGTATCGTAGGTGCTCAGGATGCCGGCGAACCGTTCTTTGCAGGCAGAAACAGAATGGGATATGATTACTATTCGTTTTACCTTATGATAAGGAAAATGGGATGTCTCAAGGCACTTGCCGTGGGCAGATACCGCATAGGACTGGGCATGGGGCTTGTGGTCAACGGCAATTTCAGTCTTGGAAAGACATCTGCGCTTGCCTCTCTCGGCAGAATGGACAATGTCATACGTGTCCATTCGTCGCGTTCCGATGGCAATTATCTGCAGGGAGCGGCGGCAACGGTGGAGGTGGCGAATGGACTGGACCTGACGGCGTTTGTGTCGTATAGGGACATTGACGCCACGCTTAACAGCGACAAGGAAACCGTTTCCACTATTGTCAAGACCGGATATCACCGCACACAGACCGAAATGGACAAGAAGAACAACACGTCGCAGACGCTTTTCGGTGGGAACATACATTATTTCAAGAGCGGTTTTCATGCCGGTGCAACCGCTGTATATACATCGCTTGACAGGGAACTTAAGCCCAAGACATCCCAGATATACCGCCGTCATTATGCAGCAGGCAGACGTTTTTGGAACGTCAGTGCGGAATACGGATACACGGGGCACCGTCTTTCGGTGCGCGGAGAGACGGCAACGGGCGGTTGTCATGCCGTCGCCACGGCAAACACTGTTTCGTTCGGCGTGCTGCCCGAGCTTGATATCATGCTTCTTCAGCGCTTTTATTCGTTCAGATATTATTCTCTTTTCTCCCGCGGTTTCAGCGAGGGCGGTGCCGTGCAGAATGAGAGCGGCGTATATGCCGGTGCCGACTGGCGTCCTGTGTCTCGCCTGCATGTCACGGCATACGTGGACTTTGCACGTTTTGCATGGCCCAAATATCGGGCGTCGGACACTTCGCAGGCTTCAGACAATTTTGTTTCGGCAACTTACACAGCGGGCAGCTGGACTTTTTCTTCACGCTACCGGTTGAAGATAAGACAGTATGACAATGAGGAAAAGACATCCATCATTAACAAGACGGAACATCGCATGAGGGCTTCCGTCCGATATGAGGGGGCACAGTGGAGCATGAGAACTCAGGCAGACTTTGTCAGTTCGAGTTACAAGAAGTCGAGCCGCGGGTGGATGATAAGCCACGATGTAAAGTGCAGTCCTGTGCGGTGGCTTATGGTGGATGCATCTGCAAGTATCTTTGATACTGACGATTACGACAGTCGCGTGTATGCTTATGAGCACGGCATGCTGTATTCCGTATACTTTCCCGCGTTCTACGGCAGAGGCATACGCTATGCTCTTTTTGCCAATGCCGATATATCACGCTTGCTGACGGTTTCCGCCAAGTTAGGCACCACCGACTATTTCGACCGCGATCACATAGGGAGCGGAATGCAGCAGACAGACCGTTCGTCTGTAACGGACGTGGAGGTGCAGGCGAGGATAAAGTTCTGAGATTAATTAAGAATTAAGAGTTAAGAATGAAGAATTTGCTGCCGCTGTTCATCAATTAGGCTGATTGGACTAATAAGACTAATAAGTCGAATAAGATCTATAAGTCGCCCCGCGTCAGCAAATTCTTCATTCTTCATTCATCATTCTTCATTTAAAACCTTTATCTTTGCATCAAACAAAACAACATACGGCTTTGAAAACATTTATTTCAAACAGGGGTGCGCTGCTAAAAGAGGCACGTGACTATGTCATGATAACCATCGCAATGGTGTCATACTGTATTGGTTGGACTATATTCTTGCTGCCCAACAACATCACGACCGGAGGTCTTGCCGGTATAGCGTCTATCATTTTCTGGAGCACTGACATTCCGGTGCAGTATTCTTACTTTACTATAAATGCCTTGCTGATGCTCTTCGCGCTGCGCATACTCGGTCTTAAGTTCTGTATAAAGACCATTTATGGCATCGTGACGCTGACGCTTTTACTCTCGGTGGTGCGAAGTGCCACAGTGGGCATACACCTGCTTAAGGACCAGCCGTTCATGGCGGCTGTAATCGGTTCGTGCTTTTGCGGAGCCGGTGTCGGCATCGGACTGTCCTCCAACGGCAGCACGGGAGGTACCGATATCGTGGCGGCGATAATAAACAAGTATTACGAAGTGTCGTTGGGACGCATCATCCTTATATGCGACATCCTTATCATCACGTCGAGCTACTTTGTTCTTAAAGACTGGGAAATGGTCATCTACGGATATGTGGTGCTCATCATCACCGCCTATTGTATAGACCAGGTGGTTAACTCCATGCGCCGTTCGGTGCAGTTCTTCATCATCTCGGACAAGTACGAAGAGATAGGACGGCGCATAAACCACAATCCTCACCGCGGCTGTACGGTGATAGATGCCCACGGTTTCTATTCCGGAAGAGAGGTCAAGATGCTTTTCGTCCTTGCCAAGAAAAGGGAGTCACAGATAATCTTCCGCCTCATAAACGAGGTTGACCCGGCAGCGTTTGTAAGTCAAAGTGCCGTCATCGGCGTTTACGGCGAAGGCTTCGACCGTTTCAAGGTGCACGGTCCGCAGGCAAGCAGTGTGGCATCGAAACTGCGCAAGGCTGTGACCAATAAGGACAACAAGGATTGTAGGATGTAGTTACAGGAAGGAGATAGAAGAAAATATGTGGCTTGCGCCACAGGAGATAGAGGACGATATTCTTGTTATAAACAACAAAGCATACGTCCTCTATCTTCCCGATACCTCCCCAATATCTCCCCTTATCTCCTCCATCACTCACGATATAAAATATAAAACTCGATAAAAATGGAAACAAACAACAACGTGAATTTACCTGAAAACGCATTCAGGGAACTGAAAGAAGGCGAAAAGTACGAGCCGGTGATGAACCCGGGTAAGCCCTGCACCGAAGTAAACGGATGGTCGGTTACGTGGGGTGTTGTCATGACAATGCTCTTTTCTGCCGCCGCAGCCTATCTCGGGCTGAAGGTTGGTCAGGTCTTCGAGGCAGCCATACCCATTGCCATAATAGCCGTCGGGGTGTCTACGGCAGCAAAGCGCAAGAACGCTCTTGGCGAGAATGTCATCATACAGAGCATCGGCGCATGCTCGGGTGCCATCGTGGCGGGCGCCATTTTCACTTTGCCTGCCATTTACATATTGCAGGCAAAGTATGGCAGTGAGATGACGGCGTCGTTCTTCCAGATATTCATGAGTTCGGCTTTGGGCGGCATCATAGGCATATTGTTCCTCATACCGTTCCGCAAGTACTTCGTGAGTGACATGCACGGCAAGTTCCCCTTCCCCGAGGCGACGGCAACGACACAGGTGCTCGTGAGCGGTGCCAAGGGCGGCAATCAGGCAAAACCACTGCTGCTTGCCGGTCTTGTGGGTGGACTTTACGACTTCATCGTTGCCACGATGGGCTGGTGGAACGAGAACTTCACCACCCGTGTGATAGGTCTCGGCGAGACGCTTGCCGACAAGGCTAAACTCGTTTTCAAGGTGAACACCGGTGCGGCTGTACTCGGTCTCGGATATATCGTTGGACTCAAATACGCGCTTATAATATGTCTCGGCTCACTGTTCGTGTGGTGGCTCGTCGTGCCCGGCATGGCGATAATATTCTCCGGAGACGTTCTTGACATGTGGGATCCTGCTATCACCAAGGCTGTAGGCGCCATGAGCCCCGAAGAAATATTCCGTGCCTACGGCAAGAGTATAGGTATCGGTGCGATAGCTATGGCGGGTATCATCGGCATAATAAAGTCGTGGAAAATCGTGGTGCTCAGTATCAAGCGTCTTGCAGGCGGCGGTAAGGAAGGCACGGCAACCGGAACAAAAGCCGACAAGGAGACACTGCGCACCCAGCGCGACATCTCGTTCAAGATAATAGGCATAGGTTCGGTTGTCACTATACTCATCACGTTTGTGTTCTTCCTTTTCGGCGTGATGAACGGCAATCTGCTCTTTGCTGTCGTGGGCATAGTCCTCGTGGCGCTCATAGCTTTCCTTTTCACCACCGTGGCCGCCAATGCCATAGCCATAGTAGGCTCCAATCCGGTGTCGGGTATGACGCTTATGACACTGATACTTGCCTCCGTGGTAATGGTGGCTGTGGGTCTTAACGGCACGGGAGGCATGCTTGCCGCACTGATAATGGGCGGTGTGGTGTGTACGGCGCTGTCCATGGCAGGCTCGTTCATCACCGACCTTAAGATAGGATACTGGCTCGGTTCCACTCCCCGCAAGCAGGAGCAGTGGAAGTTCCTCGGCACTCTGGTGTCTGCCGTTACCGTTGGCGGTGTCATGATGCTGCTCAATGAGACATACGGATTTGCGAGCGGGCAGCTCGCCGCACCGCAGGCAAACGCCATGGCTGCCGTGATAGACCCGATGATGAACGGCGTGGAGGCTCCGTGGGTGCTCTATGCCATAGGTGCGGTGATTGCCGTTGTGCTGACGTTCTTCAACGTGCCCGCCCTTGCTTTCGCCCTCGGCATGTTCATACCCATAGAGCTTAACATACCGCTGATAGTGGGCGGAGCCATAAACTGGTATGTAACCACGCGCAGCAAGGATGCCGGCGTGAACAAGGAGCGCGGCGAGAAGGGAACCTTGATAGCCAGCGGTTTCATTGCAGGAGGTGCCCTCATGGGTGTGCTCAGCGCGCTGTTACGCTTCGGCGGACTTAACCTTGTGAGCGAAGAGTGGCTTACCAATCCTCTATCGGAGATATTGTCGCTCGTGGCATATATACTTCTTATCGCATACTTCATAAAGGCAACGGAGACTAAGAAGGCGTAAGCCTTTCGTAGATTCATGGATATTACAGGGCGTTCCGGAACACACTTACATGTTCAGGAACGCCTTTTTTCTGTTTACACGCTTGCTTGAAACCAAATCCAAATCATCGTTTTTTCTTGTCAATCGTACCAATGTTAACGTGACTTTGCAGGGTATACCGACATTTTTTTCAATATTATCCCGCCCTCCATGTAATAAATAATACAGCCGTCTGTAACATCCTGGGTTTCATGATGATACCTTTTAGATTCCGAAAGGCGGCATTTCTGCTTCTAAAAGGTGGCATTTCGCGTCGTAAAAGGCGGCATATTGCAGGGCGGTTTGTCGTCGGTGTGGAGAATAAGGCATACGTCATGGTTTTTATAATATGTGTAAGTTTCAAGGTAAAAAAGGAAAATACGGTTTATAAACGTAAATAATATACATAAAGAATTTACAGAACAAAATAATAGCGAAAGATGAAAAAACTGTTTTTATCATGTCTTATGCTTGCGGCATCGTGGTCGGCGGGCATGGCGCAGCAGGCGGAATATCTCGACCGCGGTGTTGTTGCCGTCAAGACAACGGGAGGAGTGTATGTTTCGTGGCGCAGCCTTAACACGGATAACAAGGCGCTGACGTTCGATGTGTACCGCGACGGGGTGAAGGTGAACACCGCCCCCGTGGCACAGAGCACCAACTTCAAGGATGCCGGCGGAACGGAAAGTTCAAAGTATGTAGTGAAAGCCGTGCTCGGCAGCACCGTGCAGGAGTCGTCGAAGGAGACTGCGGTGTGGGCAGGCGGATACAAGCGTCTGCACCTCGACCGTCCGGCAGGAGGAACCACGCCGGCAGGCGAGGCATATACCTATTCGCCGAATGATTGCTCGGTGGGAGACATAGACGGTGACGGCGAATATGAGATATTCGTGAAGTGGGACCCGTCCAACTCGCACGACAACTCGGAGAACGGATACACCGGCAATGTATATATCGACTGTTACAAGCTTGACGGCACAAAGATGTGGCGCATAGATCTGGGACGCAACATACGTGCCGGTGCTCACTATACGCAGTTCATGGTATACGATTTCGACGGCGACGGCAAGGCGGAAATGGCATGCAAGACAGCTCCGGGAACAATCGACGGACAAGGTAAGGCGGTGCTTATGGGCACGGACAAGGTGACCGATGATTATCGCGGTACGTCCGGTTCGCATACTACGGGTACGGTGCTTTCCGGTCCGGAATATCTCACGATGTTCAACGGACAGACAGGTGCCGAGATAACAACCGTCAGCTATGTGCCTCTGCGCAACGTGCGTACAAACTCGCAGTGGGGCGACTCATACGGAGGACGTTCCGAACGCTATCTTGCCTGCGTGGCATATCTCGACGGCATGAAACCCAGTCTTGTGATGTGTCGCGGATATTACACCGCCTCATATCTCTGTGCCTGGGACTTTGACGGAAAGGATCTCAAGCAGCGTTGGCTGCATAAGTCGGAGACAAAGGGACAGGGCGCATACGGTGAGGGAGCGCACTCGCTAACCGTAGGCGACGTTGACGGCGACGGCTGTGATGAGATAGTATACGGTGCGGCATGTATAGACCACGACGGTTCGCTGCTCTACCGCACGGGCGGAGGGCACGGCGATGCTCTTCATCTCGGCGACTTCGACCCCGACCGCGAGGGGCTGGAGGTGTTCATGGTGCACGAGGAAAAGGGCAGCGCGTACAAGTACGACTCGGAGTTCCGCGATGCCAAGACAGGCGAAATAATATGGTGCACCAAGCAGAGCGGCAATGACATAGGACGGGGACTGGTAGGCGACATAAGTCCGAATTGGCGCGGATACGAGATATGGCCCGGTTCGTATTACGTGAACGGTACAAACGTAAATGCCACATTCGACTGCAAGGGCAACCTGCTCTTGAACAAGCGTGCGTCGACAAACTTCCGTATCTATTGGGACGGAGACCTGCAGGACGAGCTGTTCGACGGGCGTTACAACAAGGACACACAGGTGTCTGCCCCCGAGATAACCAAGCGTAAGGCAGATCTTACAGATGATGCGCAGAAGTGGCTGTTTAACAAGTACGACAACGCACAGAGCTGCAACACAACCAAGGCTACTCCGAACCTCATTGCCGACATTCTCGGCGACTGGCGCGAGGAGCTGATATTGTGGGACGGCAACACATCGTCGGACCTGCTTATCTTCACCACCGACATAGAGACAAAATACAAAGTGCCCTGCCTGATGCAGGATCACAACTACCGCATGGCGATAGCATGGCAGAACGTGGCATACAACCAGCCGCCGCACCTCGGCTATTATCTTGAGGACGCATTCTCCACAGACGCGAAGATAAAGAACCTGAGCGGAGCGCAGACACAGGTGGTGGAACTGGGCGAGGCGATAGAGACAATCGTATATGAGTATGACAGGGCGACCGGTGCAACCGTAACGGGACTGCCCGAGGGTGTGACCGCAAGTGTAAACACTACGGACAAAACCGTTACCATAAGCGGAACGCCTGCCGCAACGGGCACATATAAATATAATGTGTCTACCACGGGAGGCGAGACCGTGGCAACGACGGAGGGCACGATAACCGTGCGTGACAAGATTGAATTGACGCCGCTGGCGTATTATCCTTTCGACGAGGTAGGCACGTCCACAGTGAATACGGTCTACGGACAGGCTGTGGCGACAGGTACACCCGCGCAGGCAGAAGGCAAGAAGAACGGCGGCGTGAGCCTTGACGGCGCTTCGTATTACACACAGGAGGCATATGAAAAGATACAGCTCGGCACAAAGGACTTCACTATAGAAATGTGGTTCAAGTCTACGGACGATGCCGCATACCTGTTGCACAAAGGCAGTATGGCTGCAAATGCCGGGACGGGCGCCACAGGCAAGTGGTTCGGAATAGAGTTCAAGGGCGGAAATCTTAAGTTTGCCATCGACGACAACGTTGCCAAGAGTGAGGCTTCTGCCCCTGCATCGGCATACTTTAACGGTGAGTGGAATCATCTTGTATGTGTGCGCGACGGTTATACCAAGACTCTCAAGATGTACATCAACGGCGTATTGGTGGCAGAGTCGGCAGACAATACCGGTGACATTTCCGACAACAATGAACTGTTCGTAATAGGTAACGTTAACGTAAACTTCAACAATATGTTTGCCGGTGTAATGGACGAACTGACAATCTATGAGGGTGCTATGAACGCAAAGAAGGTTGCCGAGCGTTACAACAGTCTCTCCACGGGCATAGGCAGTACGGTGACGGCACGTCCCGCCAGGCTCACGGTAGTATCCGCCACGACCGGAATGGTTGTAAGGACAGGTGTCGGTGCGACCGAGAACGTCACCGCCGGGCTTCCTGCCGGATATTATATACTGCTGAGTGACAATGGCAAGGAGAGGGAAATCAGGAAGTTGGTAATTAAGAATTAAGAGCGAGGGGAATTAAGAATTAAGAGGTAAGAATTAAGAAAATATGCCTTGGGCGGTGTATAAGCCTTATAGGTCTTATAAGTCCTATAGGTCCTATAGATATCCGCCCAAGGCATATTTTCTTAATTCTTACCTCTTAATTCTTAATTAAATTACCGTCCAGCAGCCTTATATAAGTTTTTATGGCCTCGTCTATCTCGCTTATACATATATATTCGTCGGCTGCATGAGAGCGCGACGAGTCGCCCGGTCCCAATTTGAACGACGGGAAAGACATGAGCGCCTGGTCGGACAGGGTGGGTGAACCGAACGGTTGCATACCCATTTCCACGCAGCGGCGTACAAGGGGGTGACTCTTGTCTATGTGTGATGACGACAGTCGGAAAGAGCGTGCCTTTACCTCGCTGTCCAAACAACTGCATATTATCTCGTATACTTCTTCGTTCGTATAGTGTTCGTTTGTGCGCACGTCGGCAACGGCAGTGCAAATGTCGGGCACTACGTTGTGCTGCGTTCCGGCGTTTATACATGTCACGTTGACGATTGTATCGCCGAGAAACTCGCTCTTGCGGTCGAACTGCAGGCGGCGCAGGCGGTCTATGTCGTCCGTCATCTTATATATGGCATTTATCCCTTCGCGCCGTGCGGCGTGTCCCGACTTGCCATGCGCGGTGATGTCGAGCACCATCAGTCCTTTTTCTGCCACTGCCGGCTGCATGCCCGTCGGCTCGCCCACTATCGCCACGTCGGGGCGGGGGATGAGCGGAAGGGCGCGTACTATGCCGTCCGCACCGGACACTTCCTCCTCTGCCGAGGCAAGGAACACGGTGTTGTACGCTTGTCGCCGTGACGTTATCACTCTGAAAGCCTGTAGCAACGATACCAGTCCGCCGCCGCAGTCGTTGCTGCCAAGTCCGTACAGGCGGTCGCCTTCGATTGTCGGTTGCAGCGGGTTTCTTGTCCATGATGCCACGGGTTTGACGGTGTCTATGTGGGCGTTGAGCAGAAGCGTGGGACGTTGCGGGGAGAAACCGGCTCCTATTGCCCACACGTTGTTGCCTGTACGTTGCGGCTCCAAACCGTAGTCCTCCATCTTCCTTTCAAGCAGTGTCGCCGCTTCGTCCTCGTTGCGGCTTACCGACGGTGTCTCTATGAGCGACATGAGGAGAGTTATTGCCTCGGCGGTGTATTCGTGATGTTTCATATAGTGCTAACGGTTACGTACTTATGTGTTTTATAACACTTGCAAAGTTAACGCTTTTTTAAGTAAAACTGATTATTTTATTTTGTATTTACCTCAAATTGAACTAACTTTGCATTATTAATAACTTGGTATCCGCAGGCATGCGGGAAGGTGCTGTAAAATGGCTTCTTCGGCTTACGGAGGCTGATAAAACGTGATATTTATGCAGACAAGATGTCATCTTTCCTTGCTTGTTCATGAGCAGGCAAAGAAGTACGGAGAACGGACAATGTTCATTTATCGTGACTTCGGGAGCACCCGGTGGGTTTCAATGTCGTGGCAGACGTTCTCGGATAAAGTGCGTCAGACATCGAATGCAATGCTGAACCTTGGCGTAAAGGTTCAGGAAAACATTGCCGTTTTCTCGCAGAATTCGATAAACTATATGCTCACCGATTTCGGTGCATACGGCATACGTGCCGTTTCGATACCGTTCTATGCCACGAGCAGCGAGCAGCAGATACAGTACATGATTGCCGATGCACAGGTGCGTTTTCTCTTTGTTGGCGAGCAAGAACAGTATGACAAGGCTTACCGTGTGTCGCCCCTGTGTCCTACACTGGAGCGAATCATTGTCTTCGACAACGGCGTGAAGATAAGTCCGCAGGACACGGGCACCATGTATTTTGAAGATTTCATGAAGCTCGGTGAGAGCTGCCCGCGCCAGTCGGAGGTGGACAGTCTTTACAGTCAGGCGAACGATGACGACCTTTGCAACATTCTATATACCAGCGGTACGACGGGCGACAGCAAGGGTGTGATGCTTAGCTACGGACAGTATTCAGCCGCCCTGATTGCCAACGACAAGGCGGTGCCGGTGTCTGACGCCGATGTTTCGATGAGTTTCCTTCCCTATACGCACATATTTGAACGCGGATGGCTGTATCTTTGCCTGTCGGTGGGTGCCAAAGTAATAATAAATACATATCCCAAGGAGATACAGCAGTCGCTGCGTGAGACTCATCCTACGTGTATGAGTTCTGTCCCGCGCTTCTGGGAAAAGGTGTATGCCGGCGTAAAAGAGAAGATAGACAATGCAAATCCGGTAAGGCGCAGGTTGTTTATGAAGGCTCTGGCGATAGGGCGCAAGTATAACATAGAATATCTGAGTCGCGGTCGCAGACCGTCACCGGTTCTCCGCATGAAGTATGAGATGATGAACCGGACGCTTTTCAGCCTTATACGCAAGCAGCTCGGACTGGAGCATGCAAACATCTTCCCTACGGCAGGAGCCACTGTTTCGCCTGAAGTGGAAGAGTTTGTGATATCCGTGGGCATAAAGATGATTGCCGGATACGGTCTTACCGAGAGCCTTGCCACGGTGTCGTGCGTTCATCTCGACAAACCTCGTACCATCGGTTCGGTTGGACGTCTCATTGAAGGACTTGAGATAAAGATAGGCGAGAATGACGAGATTATGCTTAAAGGTCCGACAATTACCAAAGGATATTACAAGCGTGAGGCTCTTAATGCTGAGGTTTTCGACAGCGAAGGTTTCTTCCGTACAGGCGACTCCGGTTATATAAAAAACGGTGAACTGTTCCTCAAGGACAGGATAAAGGATCTTTTCAAAACATCCAACGGCAAATATATAGCGCCGCAGATGATAGAATCGAAAATACTTGTGGACAAGTATGTGGAGCAGATAGCCGTCATTGCCGACGAGAGGAAGTTTGTGTCGGCGCTCATAGTGCCTGACTACAGTCTGCTTGAAGAGTATGCACGGGAGTACGGCATAAAGTTCTCGACACGCCGCGACCTGTGTGAAAACGTGCTGATAAACAAAATGATGGCAGAGCGTATAGACACGCTGCAGCAGCAGTTGGCAAGCTATGAGAAGATAAAGAAGTTCACGCTGCTGCCGAAAGGGTTCACAATGGAGAGCGGAGAAATTACCAATACGCTGAAGATAAGGCGTGCGGTGCTGGTGAAGAACTATTGCACCGAGATTGAAAAAATGTACGAAGAGTAGAAAAAGGATATATGATAACAAGCGACCAGTTGAAAGATGTGATGGAGCGTGCGGACGCTTTGTATCGCTATTTAGACATAGAAAGAAAGAAAATGGAGTTCGAGGAAGAGGAACTCCGCACTCAGGCACCGGACTTCTGGGATGACCCGCAGAGGGCGCAGGAGCAGATGAAGAAGGTGAAGGATATCAAAAGGTGGATTGACGGTTACAAGGATGTGCGTACATTTGCCGACGAGCTACAGCTCGCTTTCGACTTCTATCATGATGAAATGGTGACCGAAGAGGAGGTTGACGACGACTACGCAAAGGCAATAAAGGCAATCGAAGACCTTGAATTGAAGAATATGTTGCGGCAGAAAGAGGATCCTATGGACTGTGTGTTGAAGATAAACAGCGGTGCGGGGGGCACGGAAAGTCAGGACTGGGCACAGATGCTGATGCGTATGTACATGCGTTGGGCTGAGGCAAATGGGCACAAGGTGACCGTGAGTAACCTTCAGGAAGGCGACGAAGCCGGTATAAAGAGCGTCACAATGGAGATTGAGGGCGGAGAGTTCGCATACGGATATCTTAAGAGCGAGAACGGCGTCCACCGACTGGTGCGCGTATCTCCGTTCAATGCACAGGGCAAGCGCATGACCAGTTTTGCCAGTGTGTTTGTGTCTCCGCTTGTTGACGATACGATAGAAGTTTATGTAGACCCGTCGAAAGTGAGCTGGGATCTCTTCCGAAGCGGTGGTGCCGGCGGACAGAATGTCAACAAGGTGGAGACCGGTGTGCGGTTGCGCTACCAGTATACAGACCCCGACACGGGTGAGGAAGAAGAGATATTGATTGAAAATACGGAAAGTCGCAAGCAGCTGGAGAACCGCAACAACGCCATGCGTCTGCTCAAGTCGCAGCTTTACGACCGTGCCATGAAGAAACGTCTTGAGGCGCAGGCGAAGATTGAGGCTGGCAAGAAGAAGATAGAGTGGGGAAGTCAGATAAGGAGTTATGTATTTGATGACCGTCGTGTGAAGGATCACCGCACCAATTTCCAGACAAGTGATGTGGACGGTGTGATGGACGGAAAGATCGACGGATTTATCAAGGCATATCTCATGGAGTTCCCCGTCAACGACGAAGTGTAATGATCCGGAGATGCCGGGTGGAGGCTTTGAGACATCATGACGACATCCGGCATCATTTATATGAACATCCGGCGTTTTGAATAAGACATCTTAAATCGGATATATTAACAACCTTAAATTATATCATAGCTTATGAACGACAAGAAAAAAGCACGCCGCGCACGTCGCGACGCACAACAGGAAAAACAGGCAAAATTGATTATCAACTGGATCTTCGGCATCTTGGTGCTGGCAGCGTTTTTGTTTTTAATTGTCCAGATGATTGCTTAAGGCAGAATGAGCGGACTGGAGATAGAGCGCAAGTTTCTTGTGCACAAGTGTGACGGGGCATATAGGGAAATGGCCTATGCCTCGTCGCGCATAAAGCAAGGCTATATCTGTAGCGGCAGGGGGCGCACGGTGCGTGTGCGGATACGTGGCGGACAGGGTTTTATCACAATAAAGGGACCTTCCGGAAACGGGGGAATGACCCGCTACGAGTTTGAAAAGGAAATCACGCTCGACGAGGCGAAGCACCTCATGCAGTTGTGTGAGCCGGGCTTGATAGACAAGACCCGTTATCTTGTAAAGAGCGGAAAGCACATCTTCGAGGTAGACGAATTCTACGGAGACAACGAGGGACTTGTCATGGCAGAGGTCGAACTGGAGAGCGAGGACGAGCCTTACGAAAAGCCGTGTTTCATCGGTGAGGAAGTCACCGGCGACCGCCGTTTCTACAATTCGTATCTTCGGCAGATGCCTTTTGCCGTCTGGCGTGATACGTTATCAGAAGAATACCGATGACCGAAGCCAGCGTTGCACCGATGCCGTTGGCTGCAAAGTCGAGCCAGTCGCCGCTCCGCCGACCTCCGGTGCAGTATGCCTGAAGCAGTTCTATGACACCGCTCATCATCACCGGTGCCAGCCATGCCATGCATAAAAGCCGCATGGCATTTGTTTTTTCATGACATTTCATATATTCAATCCATATCATGGTGCATGTTCCGCCGTACATGGCGATGTGTGTCCATTTGTCCATAAGCGGTACATTGTCGAGCCGGGTGTGTGGCGGAGTAATGAAACACAACACCCAGATAATGGCTATGAGTATGCAGGAAATGGGGTATTTTCTTATTAAATGATATAAATAATTCATCTTTGGTTGCTGTTTTTATGCAAAAGTAGTATATTTTTTATACATTTGCAACCGTTTGGGAGATTTTAAGAGACAATCCGTTGATGTTGCGGCAAGTGTTGTCTGTGGTATCGGGATTTGTATAAAACATATCGTGACATGATGAAATCTGAAAGAGCAAAGTTTGGAAGCAAGCTCGGTATAATCCTTGCCACAGCCGGTTCGGCGGTAGGTTTGGGTAATATCTGGCGTTTTCCATATATGACGGGAGAGAATGGCGGAGCGGCATTTATACTCATATATATAATATGTGTGTTATTTCTCGGCATGCCATGTATGATCAGCGAGTTTATAATAGGTCGCAACGCGGCGGCAAACACAGCCCGCTCGTATCGCAAGCTGTCGGGCGGCACGCCGTGGATGGTGGTGGGTTATCTCGGGGTTCTCACCGGATTTCTCATTACCGGATACTATCTTGTCGTATCGGGCTGGTGCCTTGAGTATATGTATGCGTCGATAGTTGGACATCTGCATGGCGATCCCGGTTTTTTCAAGACCTACTTCGAGACGTTCGAGACCGACCCTTTGAAACCTGTTCTGTGGGCGTTGGCGTTCGTGGCGGTGACTCATTTTGTGGTGGCACGTGGTGTTCGCGGCGGCATAGAGAAAGCTTCCAAGATGCTTATGCCCGCACTTTTCATTCTGCTTCTTGTCATCGTGGTGTCGTCGTGCCTTCTTCCTGGAGCCTCTGCCGGCATTTCATTTCTCTTTAACCCCGACTTTTCGAGGGTCGACGGCGATGTTTTCCTTGGTGCTTTGGGACAATCGTTCTATTCGCTCAGCATAGGTATGGGTTGTATATGCACCTACGCGTCTTATTTCGGTAGAGACACGGATATGCCCAAGTCGGCAGTGCAGATAGGAGTGATAGACAGTATCGTAGCTGTTCTGGCCGGACTGATGATTTTCCCGGCGGCATTTTCCGTGGGTGTAAATCCCGACTCCGGTCCGTCTCTTCTTTTTATCACGCTTCCCAACGTGTTCCAGCAGGCGTTTGGCGGCATCCCTGCCGTGGGCTATGTGGTGTCTCTTGCTTTCTACGCCTTGCTCTCTCTTGCAGCCCTCACGTCGCTTATCTCCCTGCACGAGGTGAGTACAGCATTTCTTGAAGAAGAACTCAAGACCACACGCCGGCGTGCGGCAATTATCGTCACAGTGGCATGCGGCATAATGGCAACATTCTGTTCGTTGTCGCTCGGCAAGTATGATTGCCTGCAGCTTTTCGGTACACCGCTTTTCAGCATATTCGACTTTTTCACGGGGCAGATACTCCTTCCCGTCGGCGGATTTCTCACATGTCTGTTTGTAGGCTGGTATCTGCCGCGAAAGTTGGTATATGATGAGTTCACCAACCGCGGCACACTTCATTCCGCTGTGTTCGGTTTTTATATGTTCAGTGTGAGATACGTATGTCCGGTGTGCATCATTCTGATATTTCTGCACCAGTTTGGTATAATCTGAAAAACCACCTTTTAAATGTCACGTTCAGAACGAATAAATTTCGGCAGCCGTCTCGGTGTTGTCCTTGCCACAGCCGGTTCTGCGGTAGGATTGGGCAATGTGTGGCGGTTTCCGTTCATGACAGGGCACAACGGCGGTGCCGCTTTCATCTTGATATATCTGGGATGTATACTCCTTTTGGGTATTCCCGGCATGATAAGCGAGTTTATTGTGGGGCGCCACTCGGCAGCCAACGCTGCCCGTTCATACCGTCGCCTTGCCAACGGCACGCCTTGGATGATTATAGGCTATATGGGTGTGTTCACCTCAATGCTGATACTCGGATTCTATGCCGTGGTGGCAGGCTGGTGCCTGCAATACCTTTTCGCGTCGGTTGCAGAGCATTTGCAGGGCGATGCGGCATATGTTTCAAAATATTTTGCCGATTTCTCGTCCGATCCGGTCAAGCCCACGCTATGGGCGGTGACGTTTGTCCTTATTACGCATGTCATCGTTTCGCGCGGTATACGCGACGGCATAGAGAAAGTTTCCAAACTGCTCATGCCCCTGCTCTTTATCCTTTTAATGCTCATAGTGGTGGCGTCGTGCATGCTGCCGGGAGCCTATAAGGGTGTGGAATTTCTTTTCAAGCCCGATTTCTCCAAACTCGACACCGGCGTGTTTCTTGAAGCTTTGGGGCAGGCATTCTTTTCGCTGAGTCTCGGAACGGCATGTCTCTGCACATACGCGTCTTACTTCGGGCGCAAGACAAACCTTGCCGGGGCGGCCGTGCAGATTGCTCTTATCGACACGCTGATAGCCATTCTTGCCGGATTGATGATATTTCCTGCCGCATTTTCCGTGGGCGTGCATCCCGACTCGGGACCCTCACTCATCTTCATAACCCTGCCCAACGTTTTCCGTCAGGCGTTTCTTGGAGTTCCTTTCATAGGTTATGTTGTCTCCGTGTTGTTCTATGCCCTGATGTCGCTTGCCGCCCTGACGTCTACAATATCCATGCACGAAATCGGAACGGCGTTTTTCCATGAAGAGTTGAAACTGTCCAGACGTGGCGGTGCAGCCATTGTCACGGTGCTGTGCTGTATCATGACGGTGCTGTGTTCGCTTTCTTTCGGAGCCTGTCCGGAACTTGCTGTTGCCGGCAAATCACTCATGGACTGTTTCGATAATGTCACTGCGCAGGTGCTCATGCCGCTGGCGGCGTTTCTCACATGCCTTTTCGTCGGATGGTATATACCCCGTACGGTTGTGGCAGACGAACTTTCAAGTTACGGTGCTGTCAACGCATGGTACACGGGGCTTTACCTCTATTCCGTCAAGATTATATGTCCGCTGGGCATACTTGCCATTTTTCTTCATCAGTTCGGTCTGATATAGCATCGCGGCTGCACAGTGGCGTGTATTACAAATAAATCGTCTTCATATCTGTTTATGATGAAAAAACTGTTTTATATAAACAAGGCAGACCGTGCCGTTGCCATACTGCTGCTTTTTATAATGGCTGCTCTTGCCGTCGGTATCATGCTTACGGGAGGTTCTGTCGGCGGTGGTTTTGTCTCGTCGGCAGACACATCGTCGGTAGACGTTCCAATCGTAAAGACCGGTGCATACCGCCGTGAGATAGGATATTATGATTCCGGTTCCTCTTCTTTAAAACTCTTTGCATTCGATCCCAACACAGCCGACAGCACGGCGCTGCTCAGTCTGGGGCTTCGACCGTGGCAAGTGCGCAACATATATAAGTACCGTGCCAAAGGCGGTGTATACAGACGCCCCTCGGACTTTGCACGTCTTTACGGACTTACCGTGGGGCAGTATAAAAGGCTTGAGCCGTATATCCGCATTTCCTCCGACTATCTTCCGGCATCATCACTTGTCTCCGACGGAGAACATACGGCTGCCGCGCGTGACACCGTTAAATATCCTATAAAGATAAAAGACGGCGAAGTGATTGCTCTTAATACCGCCGACACCACAGCGTTGAAAAAGGTTCCGGGCATAGGGAGCGGATACGCCCGTGCCGTTGTGAGCTACCGGAAGCGCCTTGGAGGATTTTTCTCTGTAGACCAGCTACTCGAGATCGACGGCTTTCCTGAGTCTTCGCTTCGTTATTTCATCCTCGGCGATGCCACTCTCGATAAGATTAATGTAAACAGACTTACTCTTAGTCAGCTTCGCCGTCATCCCTATATCAATTATTTTCAGGCAAAAGCCATTGTCGATTATCGCAGGCTTCACGGCAATCTCAAGTCGCTTGACGACCTTCGTCTCAACCGCGACTTTCCCGAAGATGCCATACGCCGTCTGAAACCGTATGTGAGTTTTTGATGGTTTGGGTGCGATGTTCTGGATAATGAACATTCGGAAATATATCTCCCGATGTAGGGCTGTACCATGGTGCAGCCGAAGTTCAGATTGCAGGAAGGTTATTGAGCAGCTGCACCATGGTATCCCCTACATAGAGTAGAAACCCCTTGAAAATCAATATCTTACCTTTTGTCCTCCCAAAGGTCACCTTTTAGTCTTTAAAAGACACCCTTTCGTGCTGCAATATGCCACCTTTTAGCCCCCGAAACGTCCCCCTTGCATTTCACCCTTGTTGTAGTTTGGGTTCGTAAGGGCATGAGACTTCTTTCCTCTGCCGTCTCGAGATAATCGTTTACATTCCGTGACACTTGTGACACTAATGACACTTGTCTATATAAAGACCTGAAAAATATAAAATATATGTCCTTTAAAGGAAAGGTATTTTATTATTATAGTAATGTTGTAAGAACAGGTGTCATGAGTGACACAAGTGTCACAAATGCCATTTCAGGTTATAATCTCCCCCTCGGACCTCCTAAAGTCCGCCACTTGACATCGGAAACCTAGGCACTTGACACCGTAAACCTACGCACTTTGCAACGTTATGTTACGTACATCACAGTCAAAAGTGACATACTTTACGTGTGTCTTGGAATAAAGTGTAAATTAATCGGATTCATTCTTTTACCTGATTTCCATCCAACTCTCGTATGGCATCAGCATGGTGCATCCGCTCAATACCATTCCTTCAACCGGATCTTCTTCTTCATCATGTTACATCCCTACAGATAATGACCACATTTTATGTAGAAGCAAAAGCAATAGTGACAGTTTGCCATGTTACATTCCAACGAATACATATTGAGCCAGTCCTAAAAACAGTAGTACCAGAAAACTAAATAAAGCCGTTGACCCAACGAAAAAACCATACGTATGTACAACAAGAACCAACAAGAGTATTGTCTTCTATCTCGCTCTGTCTTCTTTTATCTCCCCTTATTTCCTTTAAAGCTTTCCCTCTCTCTTCTTCCCCCCCTCATTCTCGCCTCCCTTTTAATATTAATATATAATAATGTGTCCCCTTTCATGTCTTATTGATATTTATCAATTCTTCAAAGAAAATCGTATATTTTGTGAAAAAAGTTTTATAAAAGCTTGCAAGTAATGTAAAAACTCAGTACTTTTGCATCCGCTTTTGAGGCTTACGCCTTTTGGAGCGAATAGAGAAAGAGTTCTTTGAAAGAGATTTACATAAACAGACAGAAGTAGTACAAGAGCGGGTGCTTCGCCCTGCCGCAAGACAGAAGCGCAAGCACTCGGGTTATGATACGAACCGTTCAATTCCCGACGCCGTTGAACGCGGTGTCGGACAACATTGAAGGAAACGTCCCGAGCACAGACAATTTACTTTTCCGGAACTCTCCCATAAAGAGACAACGGAAGATAAAAATAAAGAGATTTTACAATGTAGAGTTTGATCCTGGCTCAGGATGAACGCTAGCTACAGGCTTAACACATGCAAGTCGCGGGGCAGCATGATTTTTCCCTCGGGAAAGATTGATGGCGACCGGCGCACGGGTGAGTAACGCGTATCCAACCTGCCCGTCACCACGGGATAGCCTGCCGAAAGGCAGATTAATACCGTATGTGGTCCGAAGACGGCATCAGATTCGGACTAAAGGTTCAGCGGTGACGGATGGGGATGCGTCCGATTAGGTAGTAGGCGGGGTAACGGCCCACCTAGCCATCGATCGGTAGGGGTTCTGAGAGGAAGGTCCCCCACACTGGAACTGAGACACGGTCCAGACTCCTACGGGAGGCAGCAGTGAGGAATATTGGTCAATGGAGGCAACTCTGAACCAGCCAAGTAGCGTGCAGGATGACGGCCCTATGGGTTGTAAACTGCTTTTATGCGGGGATAAACTGAGCCACGTGTGGCTTATTGCAGGTACCGCATGAATAAGGACCGGCTAATTCCGTGCCAGCAGCCGCGGTAATACGGAAGGTCCGGGCGTTATCCGGATTTATTGGGTTTAAAGGGAGCGCAGGCCGCCCCTTAAGCGTGTTGTGAAATGCCGCGGCTCAACCGTGGCACTGCAGCGCGAACTGGGGGGCTTGAGTGCGCCGGAGGTAGGCGGAATTCGTGGTGTAGCGGTGAAATGCTTAGATATCACGAAGAACTCCGATTGCGAAGGCAGCCTACCGTAGCGTTACTGACGCTGAGGCTCGAAGGTGCGGGTATCGAACAGGATTAGATACCCTGGTAGTCCGCACGGTAAACGATGGATGCCCGCCGTTGGGTATTTTTATTCAGCGGCCAAGCGAAAGCGTTAAGCATCCCACCTGGGGAGTACGCCGGCAACGGTGAAACTCAAAGGAATTGACGGGGGCCCGCACAAGCGGAGGAACATGTGGTTTAATTCGATGATACGCGAGG
>Ga0209064_1001691_pt1 | contig 31431 bp, 16 predicted proteins | sample Inofromicrocosms_FD_187498 | JGI IMG/M metagenome (GOLD analysis project Ga0209064, IMG submission 187498) | Mouse cecum microbial communities from Vienna, Austria - Inoculum for glucosamine and mucus D2O microcosms (SPAdes) (version 2) | ecosystem: Host-associated > Mammals > Digestive system >... | reverse complement strand
TATGTTTGAAATAGTTGTTTACTATTTTTTCGTGTTCCCACTTCTATATAGTATTCACACTATTCCTTTCTTCTGTTTAGTTTTTAAGGTGCTTCCGCCATCACCTCTTCCGTGACAGCCTACTTATCTTATCACAACAAATTAAAGGTGTCAACTACTTTTTTAAACTTTTTCAAAAAATTTTTCTATATTTCTACATAAATTTTTTAGATATTTTTTTGTTATATAATTCCCATACCATCCATTTGTTGCAAATAAAAAATCAAACACAAGATATGGTATATATTGATAAATAAAATATTATAATAAAGTATTCTCACCCACAGAGATAAGATATAAATATCTAGAAAGACAAGGACAGGACTCCCGCCCTGCCCTTGCGCTTCTTAATAGTTAACTTCAAGCGTTACTTCTTATATCCCCATACGACAGGTCTATTATCATCGTTCCAATAACTATTCCATTCGCTTGGCTTACTTTTCGCTTCACAATAAATTGTCAAACTGCCACAACCTTCGAATGCATCGTTGCCTATGCTCGTTACGCTGCTAGGGATAACTATGCTTGTCAAACTGCTACAGCCATAGAATGCTCTATCGCCTATGCTTGTGACACTGCTTGGTATCTCTACGCTTGTCAAACTGCTACAGTTATAGAATGCTCTCTCGCCTATGCTTGTAACACTGCTTGGTATTTCTATGCTTGTCAAACTGCTACAGTTATAGAATGCAGCGCTGCCTATGCTTGTTACTCCGCTTGGTATCTCTATGCTTGTTAAACTGCTACAGCCCCAAAATGCAGAGTTGCCTATGCTCGTTACTCCGCTTGGTATCTCTATGCTTGTTAAACTGCTACAGCCCAAGAATGCAGACGAGCCTATGCTAGTTACACTACTTGGTATCTCTATGCTTGTTATATTATCATTTTTCACTTTATACAACATAATATATGGATTTTCTTGACTTCCTAAGTATAGTCCATTGCCGTATTCATTAAATTGGAATTGATTACCACCTGTATTAGAAGAAAATGCATAAATATCTATATTTGTTATATTGTTGGGTATAATACTATTTTTACATCCCAATATCAATATGTTTGTTTGTTTGTCTATTAAACAATCCCCGCTACTCTCATATCTTAAATTATTGGAGTCAACAGATATACTTACCAAAGCGTAACAATCATAGAATGCCATTTTACCTATGCTTGTTACACTGCTTGGTATCTCTATGCTTGTCAAACTGCTACAGCCATAGAATGCACTATCGCCTATGCTTGTGACACTGCTTGGTATCTCTATGCTTGTCAAACTGCGGCAACCAGAGAATGCAGAGTCGCCTATGCTCTTTACACTATTTGGTATCTCTATACTTGTTAAACTACTACAAAGATAGAATGCTCTTTCGCCTATGCTTGTTATGCCATTTGGTATTACTACGCTTGTCAAACTGCTACAGTTATAGAATGCTCTCTCGCCTATGCTTGTTATGCCATTTGGTATATCTATACTTGTCAAACTGCTACAGGAATAGAATGCACTCTCGCCTATGCTTGTTATGCCATTTGGTATTACTACGCTTGTCAAACTGCTACAGAGATAGAATGCAGAGTTGCCTATGCTTGTTACTCCGCTTGGTATATCTATACTTGTCAAACTGCTACAGTTAGAGAATGCACCGTAGCCTATGCTTGTTACACTGCTTGGCATCTCTATGCTTGTCAAACTGCTACAGCCCAAGAATGCATACGAGCCTATGCTCGTCAATTGTGAGTTATCTCCAAACGTTACGCTTGTCAAACTGCTACAGTTAGAGAATGCTTCGTTGCCTATGCTCGTTACTCCGCTCGGTATCTCTATGCTTGTTAAACTGCTACAGCCAGAGAATGCAGAGTCGCCTATCCTATCTCCCCCTGTTATTATTACTTCTTTTAAACTTGTCGGAACCGGTACCGTATAACGAGTTGAATAAATATCTTGAGCAAAGATATAGTCAAATCTTGAATGGTTACCATATTTATTTGATCCCACGAAAGGCACTGTAATGCTTGCTATTTTTCTGCAATCCCAAAAAGCCGCGGAAAGCATAAAAAATGTATTTTCATTGACTACACAACTCGTGATGTTATTATTCTTTGCCTTTATCAAAATCATATAAGGATTTTCTTCATTGCCAATATATAGTCCATTATCGTATTCGTTGAACAATAAACTATTGCAACCGGTAAAAGCATAGTCCCCCACATCAGACAGTGAATTGGGAAGTTTGATACTTTTTAAATTCTTGCAATTGTAGAACGCATAACTGCCAACAGACGTAATGCTCTCAGATAATTCCACTCTTTCTAAACTATTATGATTTTTAAACAGTTCAAAATCAATATAGTTTCCTGACGTAATCTTGACATTCTTTAAATTATCACGTGGAATTCTACGCAATGCAGTAATTGGAATTATAGCATTGGCGATATTATCACACCCTTCAAATGAGTTATCATATATATACAAGTCATACTCATCATTATTTTTTATTTCAATACTTGCAAGACTTACACAATTTAAAAATGCGTTTTCCCTAATACTACTAACATTTTGTGGTATCACAATACTTTCTAGACTGGAACAATTTGAGAACGCTTTGTATCCTATATAGTTTAAACTTTCAGGCAACTTGACTTCCCTTAAATTACTACAATTTGCAAATGCCTGTGATTCCAGAATTGTGAAATTTTCTGATATAATTACACTTTCCAAAGCATTACAATCCTCAAATGGTCCAGCAGTTAAATTAATGGTATATTTTATACCTTTATACACTATCTCGTTTTGCACCGTCACTTCACCGCTTAGCGCTCTCGATTGTCTTGCCACGTCTCCCCAAGGATTATTATTTTCTAAATTAGCAGGAACCTGATGCAATGCATAACGCACTCCGTCATCTGCTATGATATATATATTACTATCATCAGCGCACTCGTTGTTATTACAATTCCAAACTATAGGCGCCTGTTGCTTATACCTCTCTAATTCTGTATCAGTGCCAAGAACTCCACTGTTATCAATATCAAAATTTTCAACTTCATAACTATCCCAATTTTCATCCCAACCGTCAGGTTTCCCATCTATCTCGCAGTAAATCGTCATACAATCACATCCTGAAAATGCCAATTGTCCAATATAATCAACGCCTTTAGGTATAACAACGCTAGTCATATTGACACATTCATAAAAACATTCCTCTGCTATCAATTTTGTATCCTTATGAATAGTGCAAGACGTTGTTTTTTTATCAACGTAGACCAATGCAAAATATGGATTGCTTGCACTTGCTATGTATTCGCCATTTCCATATTCCTTTATAAATTTACAACCCAAAAAAGCATTGTGCCCGACATATTTAACGCTGTCCGGAAGTACAATCTGCGACAACTTTTTACAATTAGAGAAAGCGCTATATCCTACTTCTTTTATTCCTTCCGGTATATTTACACTTAACAGATTCTCACAGCCGGAAAATAAACCGGATGAAATACTAGACAATGACATAGGCAACTTTGCAGTTGACAAATTAACACAACTTGAAAAAGCATAGTAGTCAATCTCAACGACGCTTTCCGGAATAGAGATGCTTGTCAATCCGTCACAGTTTTCAAATGCGCTACAACCTATTCTTTTTAGTTGACTTGGAAAATTGAAGTTGGTAAGTTTTGAACAAGAATAGAATGCATAATCATAAATATTTGTAACACTTTCAGGTATCTCGATTTTTGTTATATCTGTATCAGTAAAAACGTCGCCAATAGAGACAACCTCTTTGTTGTCTATTTCTGTTGGCACCGTCACTTCTTTGTCTGTACCTTTGTATTTAGTGAAATATATTTTGTCACTATGTATGACGTAATCATAATTAGGATCGGTCTTTATATTTTCATATCCCCATTCAACTTCTTTAAGACGTGTTATTCTACCTGTATTCACATTCGCTGATACGAGATCCCAATTTGGATACCAATTATCAAGTCGATGCTGCGTCTCAAAATAAACTTTTATATCTTTACATCCAAAAAACGTAGCCATACCCAAATTCGTTACGCTGACGGGAATGACAATGCTTTGCAGGTTAAGGCAATATGCAAATGTTGCGGGTTCTATTTTGATGACACTTGCAGGAATACTAATTCTAGACAAACTAGCACATTCGGCAAACGCACCTTCTCCTATGCTGCTAACACCAAAATCAATGTCTACGCTATTCAATGCTTTGCATTTATAAAATGCCTTGGCTCCAATTGTATTTATTGATGAAGGTATTTTTATACTTGTTACTGTATTGTCATTGACAAACGCAGATTCGCCTATTTCTTTGACAGGTTTATTTTTGTATAATTCAGGAATAACTACATCCCCTGACTCACTGCCAATTCCCACAACTATGTAATACGATTTATCCTCGCTTAAATCGTATTGCAATTTGGGTGTAGTTTGCGGCTCAATATCTTCTTTTCGATATTGCACGCTCTCTCCAAATATAACCAACGTTATGATATCGCCGTCAATCTTTCCGTTCACTGCTCCATAATCGTCAGACATCATACTGATGTTTCCATCTTGCCAAACGTCATATAATCCGCCCATTCCTTCATCATCGACCCAAGTTTTTGTAATTGAATCAAATATAATATACGATTGCAAATCAATTTGACCGTCATTTAATAAATAGTAAGTCCCATTTAATACGATTTCATTAACATCTCCACTGTCATCATTGTTACAAGCAACAAGTCCAGTGAGACAGCCTGCAATTATAATTACAGTCAACAAAATAATTAACGATTTTCTCTTCATTTTTTTCTCCTTCTTAAATATTATTTTTTATTGATTTTCCAAAAAAAAGTATACTTTTACTGACCGAAATATTTGACAAAAAAAATTAATGTGAATTATAATAAAATTGCGAAAAAATATATTTTCGTGAATGTTTAAAAAAAGTATACTTTTTTTAGAAAATACTTTAATTTTATAAATATTCTCTTATATACCGTCAGACATACCATAAATTCTATGCATAATACAAACCTCTCAACATATGCAGTTTTGTCTTAAATATGGATATTTTATTTTATTTATTATTATATATTAAAAAAATTTAAAAAAAGTATTTACATTATCAAAACGATTATGCTATACTTGATTATGGTATAAACCGCAAACTAAATTTAACATTGATTTTGGAGGATAATTTATAATGTCTGAGAGAAAAACAGTTCTTGTAACCGGCGCATCCGGCTCTATGGGAAGCCAAGTATTGAAATGCGTGATGGGAACAGGAAAATTCGATTGCGTAATTCTGTTGAGAAAAAAGAGATCTAACGAAAAGTTGAGAGAGGCTCTTTTGAAAAAATATGCAAAAATCAAAACTGCCGGCAAGTTGGAAGTTTTGTTCGGCGACCTTTCTAATAAAGCAGACTGCGAAAAAGTAGTTGCAAAGAGCGATTACGTGCTTCACTGTGCTGCCGTAATACCGCCAATATCCGACCACAACCCTGTCGGCGCAGAAAAGACAAACTACTACGGCGCTAAAAACCTCATTGACGCAATCAAAGAAAGTCCGAGAGCAAACGAAATCAAGTACGTACACGTCGGCACTGTCGCTGAATACGGTAACCGTACTTGGCAACACCCTTGGGGACGCGTAGGCGATCCGCTTGTTCCGAGCGTATACGACTTCTATGCAATCACAAAACTCAAAGCCGAGAGATACTTGCTTGAAGCAGAACTCCCCAACTGGGTTGTATTGAGACAATCGGGCGTATTGCACGATAATCTTTTCAAAAATAATATGGCGGACGGTCTTATGTTCCACACCTGCTGGAACGTGCCTATCGAGTGGGCTACCGCAAGAGACAGCGGACTTGCTCTTCAACACCTGGTTGAGTATGACAGCGAAGGTACTCTTCCCGCAGATTTCTGGCAAAAGATATACAATATCGGCAACGGTGAAACTTGCCGTGTGACCGGATATGAGACAATGGACGCAGGTTTTGCTCTTATGGGCGCAAGACCCGAGCAGTTCTTCAAGCCCAACTGGGCAGCGGCTAGAAACTTCCACTGTTTCTGGTACTATGATTCCGACGTACTTGAGGATTATCTCCACTTCCGTACAGAGACTTGGGAGTCTTTCTGGAAGAATATGGCAAAACTCAATTGGTACTTCAAGTTTGGCGCTATTTTGCCAAAGAGTTTCTTGAGCAAAGTTACTATTCAAAAACTATTCAAAAATTCCAACTCGCCTATGTTCTGGTACAACCACAATATCGACGGACGTATCACGGCATTCTATGGCTCAAGAGAAAAATTTGAAGAGATCGGCACCGACTGGTCTAAGTTCCAACTTTTCTGCAAAAATCAAATCAAGGACGAACAAGGCAATCTCGTAGATTACCAAGAAAGAAGAGATATCAAAAACGCTAAGAAGTATCTCCTCAGCCACGGTTATGACGAAAGCAAACCGGATAGCGAACTCGATATAGAGGATATGAAGCAAGCCGCTGAATACAGAGGCGGAAGCGTCGTAAGCGAGACTATGGAGAAAGGCGACCTTTATAAGAAGATCACTTGGAAGTGCCATAACGGACACGAATTTAATTCTTCTCCGTATACGATAATCAAAGCAGGTCACTGGTGCCCCGAGTGCTGTACTCCCGCTCCTTGGAATTTTGATGAATTGGCTAAACATATTCCGTTCTTTGCGCAAGTATGGTACGACACGCACAACGAAAGCGAAAACAACTTCTTCCCCGCTGATTGCTATATGGACATCATTGAGAAAGAAAAAGAACTTGCAAAGAAAAAAAGTAAATAAATTTTAGAGGTATAAATATGGAAAATTATCAAAAAGGTCCATCGACCCAAAAACACGAATTTAAAAACGTATTTATCTGCGGCGGTACAGGTTTTCTAGGCTATTATTCCGCCAAAGAGTTCATAAGACAAGGCGCAAAAGTAGGCGTACTTGCTCTTCCAAACGAACTCACGCTTTCCGCTGACTGGTGGCCAAAAGAGATTGACGTACACTACGGCAGACTCTTCAACCTCAAGCCTGGCGACGAGTCCCCCACTGTGACTAAAGAAGAACTAAAAGAAATGTTTACTGGCTACGACACCTTGGTATACGCAGTAGGTCCTGACGACAGAATGCACACTCCAAAGGGCATAACAGGTTATGACTTCTTCCACACCTATCTCGTAGACAAAGTCATTCCAGTATTTGAGGCTGCTAAAGAAGCAGGCGTGAAGAAAGCAATTGTTCTCAACTCATACTTTGCTTACTTCGACAGAAGATGGCCGGAAAGCCACCTCGCTGACAGACACCCATATATCAAAGTAAGAGTCGAACAAGGCGACGCTCTTATCAAAGTCGGAGGCGGCGTTGCAGACGGCGGTATGGACGTAGTCGTACTTGAATTGCCATATATCTTTGGAAGTATGCCCGGTCGTACTCCGCTTTGGAAAGAAGTATTCCTTGACAGATTTGCAGGTATGCCAGCAATATTCTTCCCTAAGGGCGGCACTAATATGATCCACGTAAACGGTATTGCTGAGTCGGTAGTTGCTGCTGCATATTATGCTCAACACGGCGACAGATTGCCTATCGGTAACAAAGACTGGAAGTTCAAGGATATGATCAACCTCATTATGGAGACGATTGGTTGCAAAAAGAGATACTTTGGCGTAGGCACAGGTATTGCCGCAATGGGCGTAAAGATGACTGTCGTAAAGAAGTTGAAGAAAGAAGGTCAAGAAAGCGGACTTAATTACAACTATTTGATGCAAGATATCCAATCTAAAGATCTCTTCTATGAAGACGACGTAAACAAAGTTCAAGAGTATTTGCACTACGACGAACTTGGTTACGACGGCGGCGGCACGATCGAAGACGGTATTATCGCAACTGCAAAGGCTTGCTATCCTCACAGATTTGACGAAAACGGCAAACTCATCGAGAAATGGCAAGGCGTAAATCCTGTAAGAAACGAAACTGCAGAAAACAACGTATTCGTCAACAAAAAGAAATAATCGCGAAAGCGTATCGGTTATAATAAAAGCAAGTATACAAAATATACTTGCTTTTGTTTTAGATAGTAAATTCCTCACTTCACTTTGCTTCCAGTCGTAAGACATTTGGTTTTTGACGTTACAACGGACATTTGTTGGGCACAAGTTATAATGTAGAGATTTCTCCACTTCGCTACGCTACAGTCGAAATGACATTTGAATATTTATATTTATTTGACCTTTCGTTAAAATGAAATGACAAAATTATTGCAGGCGTCATTGCCGTTGCAATAGAGCATAACGCAAAATCGCCGTCACCGTCTTGGCGTCTTTGATTTGATTGGTCTCTACCATTTGCAAGGCGTCTTCAAACTTAATCTTTTTGACATTGATAAGTTCGTGCTCATCGGGTTTATTTTCGCCCACTGTAAATGACGTAGCAAGGAATATATGCAACGGCTCATCGGTATAGCCCGGGCTTGGGTAAATCAAGCCTAAATACACTAAAGTATCGGCGGTGAGTCCGACTTCTTCTTTGAGTTCTCTTATTGCGCAATCGTAAGCATTCTCGCCTGATTCCAATTTGCCCGCAGGTATCTCCAAAAGCATTTCTCTATAGGGATATCTAAACTGTTCTACGAGATAAACGAATCCTTCTTGATCGACTGCAAGCACACTGCTTCCGCCACTGTGATGAACGTATTCTCTGCAACTTTCGCTGCCGTCAGCAAGTATAACTTCATCATTATATAACGTAAGTATTCTGCCCTTGTAAATAAGATTTTGCTTTTTAGTCTTTTCTTCGCAATTCATAACCGCACCCATATTACCTTTTTCTTTCTCTATATCGTATATATTGTATTGTCGTTTTTATGCCTAAAAATACAAAATACAAGCCGAGTCCGCCAAAGAAAAGCACCCCGGCGCCCCATACGTTGAATATTCCAAAAAACTGTTTGTACGTCAGCGCGCCTCCGCTGTCGTTGATGACTATTTGTATCAATGAAATAGGAAAAAACAAAAAAAATCCTCCGAACAGTAACGGAACCATTACGTCTTTAAGTATTGGCACAAAGTCAAATACTCCGCATAAGCCTATCAATCCGCCAATGATAAAAAACACTCCTAAAGCCACCGGAACAGACACTTCCAGTAAATAATGTAAAAGTATTATACCTACGCCTACAAGTATAGCAAGCGAAACAAAACAAGTCATACCTATCAACGTGCCTATTGATTTATTGCGACGTCGCACCGCTTTCTTTGACATCGCTACATTTTGAATTTTCAACTTATTACCGAAAATTTTCCTCAACTGAATCAATATGATTTTTTCGCGAGGGATTTTGACGCTTGCGCGAACAGATTTTCCGTCAATAGATATGAATGTTGCCGTATAACATTTGTTTGTTATCTCGGCGCTTTGCAAACGCACTTCTGCCACTTTACTCAGGTAGTAAACTTGCGTCCAGCCGTAATTCGTAATTACCAACCAATCCTCATATACTTGTATGCTATTTCGCTTAGTCCAAGATACTTCCTCTTTTTCTTTCTCGCCGGCATTAAATTCCTTTAAACCGCCAAGTCTGCCCCTGCTTGACCAACGAATGAATTTTCCCCAACCGCCATAAGCCGAAAGCAACAGTATTAAACACATTACAAACAGTCCGAACAATCCGCTCAAGTGCAGACCTAAAGACTGCAAAAAGCCCAATTTTATTGCATTGACTATAAGACTTTCAAAAAACCAAATGACAAGCAATATTGCCAACGCATTTAAATAATAAAAGATGGGGCTTCTAAGCATTAACTTGCGTCTCTGCTCAGACATATCCATACTGTTAAGATTACCGTCAAAATCAAATAGCAATTTGCCGTAATCTGTCAATTCATATTGCAACTCAAAACTATCTTCCATTGACCGCTCCGTCTATATTATACTGTAATTATAATATATTTGCTAATTCTTTGCAAGACTTTTATATCGCGCTCTTGATGTTACGCCACATTTATTGTTACGCGACTGATGACATAAAAAATGGACGCAATTAAATAAATATTGCGTCCATTAATTTATTCTTTTATGCCGGTTATTCGCCCACAGCCTCTTTCAATTCTTTTACGATTTGACTGTATACCTTGTCTACTTTTGAGATATAAGTATTATCGCCAAACAATTTAAGTTGTTGTAGTCTGGTTATGTTGCTACTGAGTTCTTCATTGAGCGTATCTTTGAGATATTCTTCAATTGTCTTGCTCTCGACAGTTATCTTTTCGATTTGAGTCTTAATATCGTTGTCCTCTTCGTCCTTTGCGTACTCAACCTTGACGGAATACTCATAAAGATAATTGCCATTCTTTACGTAGAACGTCTTATCTTTTGTCTCGTCAGTAGGATCAGGTTTAATTTGCTGACTCAAATCCCCCAAGTTCTCGTCTACAGGAAGACCTGCAAGCATTACGATATGAATACCGAATTCGTTGACTATAAAGGAAATCTCTGCGCCGCTTGCCGTAACCAAAGTGTATACGTCTGCGCTGAGTTCATCCTTAAATTCGCCTACTGAAGTCGTCATATTCTGCTTATAAAGCGTATAAGCGCCGTTGCCTCCCTTGAGAATTTCTGTCGTACCGGTGTAATCTATATTACCGACTGTAGAATCGGTCTTGTCGTAATCTTTAATAGCCATTGCGCCAACGCCTGCGCTTGCCAACTTTCTTGCAAGCACCGTGTATTCCTCGACGTAAGAAGTGCTTTCGCCTTCGGGAGTAACCGAATATACGTCGCTAGATACCATACCGTCGTCGTCATTGACGAGATTAATCCAATCGTTGAAAGCCTCTTTTGAAGCGTATTGCTTGACAAGATATTTTTCAACATCGCTCATACTGTTGGAATTTGCCCAGTCAAGCGCTCTATCTACTTTTGCCTTGATGTCGTTTGCCATAGCGCTGAGAACAGTCAAGTAATCAACGGAAGGATTAGCGTATACGTCTTCTTTGCCTTCAATAGAAGCGTCAGTGTACGCGTCGACAAGTTTGTCATCTTCAGCGTCGTAATCAGGATTTGATACGTTGACTTTTATACCCAAATCAGCAAATACATCTAATGCCATATCCTCGTATTCTTTTGGAACAACACCTGTGGCGTATGCATTACGCAAAATCTTGGTGATGTCTTCATTGGCAGAATTAAGTTCTGCAAGTTTGGTAATAGCATTTTTCTGAGCGTCAGTGAAAGAAAGCAAAATGCTCTTCACTTGCAAATAATCTTTGCTCGGAGCGGCATATGCAAACGTCTGATTGCCAACCGCCGTGTTATAAGCCGAATTGTCTTTGTCATTGTAAGTTGTAATTGCGCTTGCCACAAGATCTTTGTATCTTGCGTCATAATCCTTGTTTACTTCAGCAATGACCTTATCCAATGTTCCGACGTGATCGGTATACTTGTCCATAATTTGATTTTGCATCTGCTGAACGAGGAAATATTCGTAATCCATATATTGGTCTTCTAGATTTTCACGCAATCCACTCAAAGCCGTTCTCATAATCTTGGCTTTGTCGTTGTTTTCCTTTCTTATCAAAGAATTAACATAGTTGAAGAAATAAGCGTTTGAGATACTCGAATCGTCAAGTTCAACTTCGTACATATCTGCAAAATACTTAACGATATCGCTATGCGTCTTTATGGACTCGTTGAGTTGATAATCTTCGTCTTCATCGTCGTCAGCCGTTCTGTCCTTTTGACCGCGCGCCGTCAAGAGATCGCTATCTTTGATTTCCGGCTCTTCCTCATCTCCGCTTGAAGTCTCGCCGTCTGAGCCGTCATTTTTAGCAAGTTCTTTTTCTCTCTCTTCGATTAAGTCTTGCCAACTTTCGTCAAACTGCTTGTTGACTGCCTCAATACAATGTCTCAACTCGTCGACAGTCAAGAACTTTGAGTATGCTTCCACTTGATTTTTTACGTCTTTGTTCTTGAAATCATTCCATTCGCCAAGGCTGTCAAAGCCGAAACCGTCGGGAATAAGTTTGATTCCGTAAGAAGTCAATTCGTTTCTGTTGAGGTACAAATACTCTTGAGCGTACAAGAGCAACAATTTTTGTCTTGCAACATTGTTAAAACAATACTCAACTACCTCGTCAGCCGACCAACCGTATGACTGCATAAAATATGAGCCATATATGTTGACCTGAGTCTTGACTTCTCCTTTATAAACCACTGACGTCAAGGAGCCGCTGTCTTTTATATCGTAACTAACGTTGGCAACGACCTGATGATAGTCTCTGTTGGCATCCGTCTCAAAAAGCGAACAACCGACGAAAAACGTCGATACAAGCGCAAGCAAGAGAACCAATGCAACAATTTTCTTCTTCATATACTACTCCTTTTCTAGGTGTATTATTATATAATAAAATATTATGCATAAATTATTATACACAATGATTTGCGTGTTGTAAACTTATTATCAAAAACTTTTCCTACATTTAAGTAAAAATTTTTTAAATTGTTCAAGTTTTTCTTCAATTGGACGGAATTTACACTCGAATTGCAACTTCGGACAATCTTCATAAGTCAAATTCACCTCATCGCTCATATCTTGCAAAGCAAGCATAATATCTTTGTCTTTAAAACATTCGCCGTCTGCAAAAGTCATATACGCGGTCTTTTGCGAAATATCAATCTGCTTGATTCCGATATTCTTTGCGAGATTACGTATCAATCCCAACTCAAAGAGCCTAGCGCAACTCGACGGCATTGCGCCGAAACTCTCTTCGACGCTTCTATTAAGTTTATCAAGATCTTCTTGGCAAGTCAAATCAAGCGCCTTGCGATAAAGTCGCATACGCATATCTTCATCGGCGATATATTCTTTGTCGATATACGCTCCAAAGGCGTGATTTATCTTGACTTCGCTTGCCTGCTTGACGTATATGCCCTGCAGCTCGTCGACAGCCTCGCGGAGCAACTTGCAGTACATATCGTATCCCACTTTCTCGATATGTCCGTGCTGTTCTTTGCCGAGGATATTGCCTGCGCCCCTTATCTCCAAATCGCGCATTGCAATCTTAAAGCCGCTTCCAAGTTCGGTATAATCCAATATCGCAGCCAGTCTCTTAGACGCGTCACCGGTCAATACCTCGCCCGGCTTGACTGTAAAATAGGTGTAGGCAATGCGATTACTTCTGCCTACTCTTCCTCTCAACTGATACATCTGCGACAGCCCCAATCTGTTTGCCTCGCATACTATGAGCGTGTTGGCGTCGGGAATATCAATACCGTTTTCTATTATCGTCGTGCTGACAATCACGTCGTATTCTTTTGCGTAAAACCTGCCAATCTTATCCTCTATCTGCTCGGCGCTCATCTGTCCGTGGGCGTAATCCACTCTTGCCTCGGGCACGAGCGCAGAAACCCTTTGAGCAAAGTTCTCAATTCCCTTAACTCTGTTGAAAAGAATAAAAACCTGACCGCCTCTAGCAATCTCTCTGTTGACCGAATCAGTGATAAGCGCGTCACTCAACTCGCATACATACGTTTGCACCGGAAGTCTGTTGGACGGCGGAGTTCCTAATACGCTGATGTCCCTAATTCCGGTCATTGCCATATTGAGTGTACGCGGTATAGGCGTAGCCGACATAGTAAGCACGTTGACGTTGTTTTTGAGAAGTTTGAGTTTTTCTTTATGCTCTACGCCAAAACGCTGCTCTTCGTCAAGTACTATAAGTCCAAGGTCGTGAAAATTCACGTCTTGCGACAGCATTCTGTGCGTGCCGACCGCAACGAGCGACTTGCCTATCGAAAGTCTCTTGATTGCTTCGTCGACTTCTTTATTGGATTGAAGACGGCTTATGAGTTCCACGTCTATACCGAATTGCTCAAACCTTTGTTTGGCAGTGTTGTAATGTTGACGGGCAAGAATAGTAGTAGGACAAAGTATCACGGCTTGCTTGTTGTGACAAATCGTCTTGAATATTGCCCTAAGCGCAACTTCAGTCTTGCCATATCCAACGTCTCCGCAGAGCAGCCTGTCCATAATTATGCCTCTTTGCATATCAGACTTAATATCCTCAACAGCTTTTATTTGATCGTCGGTGGGTACAAATTCAAATGCGTCTTCAAACTCTTGCTGTAGATAATCGTCCTCGGAGTACTTATAACCCTGTCTGTTTTGCCTTTGAGAATACAGTTCAAGCAAGTTGACAGCCATAGCCTTGACGGAGGCTTTGACGCTTTGCTTAATCTTGTCAAATTCCTTTCCGCCGATTGCCGAGAGTCTTGGCTCACCGTCGCTTCCCGTATACCTACTCAATCTATCCAATTTATCCGTGGGTACGTATAGTATTTCGCGATTTTTATACTCAATGACGATATATTCGTCAGATATATTACCGGTTGTGACATACTTCGTCCCCAAACACTTGCCTATTCCGTGCACTTCGTGTACTACGTAATCTCCCACTTTGGGTATAGTGAAAACTTGCGTAGCCTTTTCTTCTTTTTTACGATTGGGCTTGACGCGAGATATATCTTCCCTGCCTATCACGGCAACTTTGGCTTTTGTGTATAAAAATCCTTTGGATATTTCCCTAGAAAGCAAGAATATGCCCGCCCTCCTGTCGGATATATCTTCTACGACTGAACAACCTATCTCTTCCGATATTAGATTTGCCCTCAACGACTTGGCAGAAACTTCGTCGCCCATACATATAAGAGTAGTATACCCCCATTTATCAAACGCTCTCAAATCATTGAGAAGCGCGTCGTAATGCACGGTATAATTGCTAAGCGTCTTGCAAGATATGTTGAATACTTTCTGCGGAGAAAATATAGCGTTGGTGGCGGTAAGATAATTGAATCCCAACTTCTGACAAGCCCTTAATTCTGCAAGCACTTCATCCACGCTGAGTAAAGCCTTGGAATGCTCTTTGAGCACTTCGCCTGAAAGCGCAAGTTGTTTAACTCGCCCAAAATGCTCTTTGACGTAAAGTTCAAGTTGCTCAAGAATACCGCTAGGCTCGTCAAATACCGCAACGCAATCTTTGCCAAGATAATCAAATACAGTGTGCATCTTATCTTTGACAAACGGCAACAGCCATTGCATTTTCTGCGTACACACCGACGATATACAAATTTCCGAATATATGCTTTCCGCCTTGTCCGCAATGTCCGACGGTAATCTGTCAATCGCTCTCCTTGCCCTGTCAATCCCGCCTTCAATCACCTTGTAAGGCAAAAGCAAATCATTATCGGGCATAAGGTCGACTTCATCTATCTCTCTCACGCTCATAAGAGTGTCAGGAGCAAACTCTTTGATGCTTTCTACTTCGTCATCAAAAAAACTTATGCGTATAGGCAAGTCTCTGTGAGGAGGGAATATGCTTATTATATCTCCCGCAACACTAAAAGTACTCTTTTCTTCTACTCCTTCTTCCCTTGAATAACCCATAAGAACAAGCCTGTCCGTAAGAGCGTACATATCCAACATAGCGCCTTTTTTGATTCTTACAACGCTATCCTTCACCGCTTGTTTCGTCGGCAAAAATTGCGCTAACGCCTGAGGAGAAACAAGGAGACAATCCAATTTGCCGCAAGCCAATTTATAAAGCGTATCTATTCGTTGAGAAAGTATGCTTTTGCGATAAGTTGCGCGATGCAAAAGAAGTTCTTCATTTGCAGGCAGATAAGCCACTTTCTCCCCAAAATAATCTCTAAGTCGGCTCAAAAGCGTTGTAGCCCTAAATGCATCTTTTGCCACAAACAATATAAATTTATCAAGATGAGAAGCAATATGAACCTTTTCGCCCTCTCCTGCCGAAAAGACCATAATATCCCTGCCGTCTTGAACTTCTGCGTACAAGTCGGCTAGATCTTCGTCTAGATTATTAAGTTGAAGTAATTCGTCAAAATTCATATTTGTTATTTACTTTTAAATGACTTTAATTGTCAATTATTTCGTTCCCTCAAGCGTAGCCGAGAGGCTAATCCCATTATATACTGTTGAGATTTCTCTACTACGCTCAAAATGACTTTGGAAAGATTTCCCCAAGACGCTACGCTTTAGTCGAAATGCCAAAGCCACGTGCGACTGCGGAGATTTGCGTGATTTGCGCTTTAGCAAGGACGAGCGGTATCGTCAAGTGCAATTGCCGTACGCATCGCCCCCTGAGTCTCGGTAATAAAACGAAATCGCGCCTATTTATGCGCTCGCTCATTATGCTAATTTGCCATTTAGCGTCCTCATAAACAAGTCAAAATCTCTTTCCGTCATATACTTCCATATCGCATCTGCGACCTTGTCAAAGACTTTGTCGAGAATCTCGTGTTTTTGCTTGCCGACTTTGGACAGTACGTAGTCTTTGAGGTCTCTATTACCTCTTTCGTCACCGACGCCAATACGCACTCTGGGGATTGCCGTAGAAGCACATTCTGCGACTATATTCTTCATACCGTTGTGACTTCCGCCAGACCCTTCTCTTCGCACTCTGACGTTGCCGAGAGGCAGGTCTATATCGTCGTATATCACTATTACTTCATTAAGGGGTATCTTGTTGGAATTAGCAAGCATTTTTACGCTTACGCCCGACAAATTCATAAAAGTTTGCGGCTTTGCGATAATATGCTTTTCTCCACCTATATATTGGACGCAATACTCTGCGTCGCAGCCTTTTTTGTCAAGTCTTGCTCCTATCTTTTCCAGCAATATGTCAACGGTCATAAATCCCATATTATGCACCGTATCTTCATACTTTTTGCCAGGATTGCCTAATCCGACTATCAACATATCACACCTCTTTCATATGAGAATTTTATACTGCGCCTAAAAATATACAAATATTAACCTGAGCGCAGCAGATATAATTAAATCTTATTATTCAAATAAAGTCAATTGTTTTGCATATTGTTTTTTAACGCGATTTTCTTTTGTTCTCGCTTTTCTTTAAAATAATTGCTAAGCAACTCCGCGCATTCGGTTTTCATTATTCCGCCCTCGACATACGGTCTGTGATTAAACCGCGCGTCGCTCAAAAGATCGTAAAGCGTACCGCAGCATCCCGCTTTGGAGTCGTAAGCGCCAAAGTATACCCCTCGTATTCTTGCATTGATAAGCGCTCCCGCGCACATTGCGCAAGGCTCAAGCGTAACAAATATTTCGCACTCGTTGAGATGCCAGTCTCCTATTGCTTTGCAAGCCTTATTTATTGCGACTGTCTCTGCGTGGTAATTACTGCACTTCTTAGCCTCTTTTAGATTGTGCGCTCTCGCGATTATCTTCCCATCCTTGACTATGACCGCGCCTACCGGCACTTCGTCAAGGCTTGCGCCTTTCTGCGCGCACTTAATTGCGGCTTTCATATACTTTTGCTTTTCTACGTCAGTCATAAATATATTCTAACACAAGATATTGCTTTTGCCAAACGGATAGTCATCATTTTTATCCCAAAAGAAGCAAGCAGAAAAATGCAAAATCACACTTCTAATTGCGTTTGCATATACTTAACTATGTACTATACACTTGACAATCTCCAAAACGATTTAGATATTCTTGCCTCGCAAGGCGCGGAAATTTTTGACATAGGTTATACCTTATTGGGCAGACCTATACCCTGCATATTCAAAGGCTCAAAGACAGATGGGCAAACACTATTGCACGCGTCAATTCACGCAAGAGAATGGGTAACCACTCCTCTTGTAATTGAGATGATGAAAAATTACGACGGCGCATACGGCGTATGGTGCGTACCTATGGTAAATATCGACGGCGTATTGCTTGTACAGCAAGGTCTAAGTTCTATACCCGAACAAAGTCTCAAAGATTTTCTTTTGAGCGCCAACGGCGGAAGCCAAGACTTCTCTCTTTGGAAAGCCAACGCCCGAGCAGTCGATCTCAACGTCAATTTCAACGCGCGTTGGGGCGAAGGCGCGCAGAACGTCTTTTCGCCTGCGCCTGCCAATTACGTGGGGCAACACCCATTCTCCGAATACGAAAATATGGCGTTAAGAGATTTGACAGAAAGAATTAAACCGTCGGTAACATTGAGTTATCACGCAAAAGGCAACGTCATCTATAAAGGGTTTGGGTGCGTGGATCCAAATTTAGATTGCGCGCAAAAAATATCCGATTCCACCGGATACCCGCTGCTAAACTCATACAACAGCGCAGGCGGCTATAAAGATTGGTACGTCGCAACTTTCCAAAAACTCGGCTTGACGGTAGAAGTCGGCGACGAAAGTTTATCTTATAACGAATTGATAAATTTCCTTCCGCAAATCTATCAACAAAACAAAGACGTACTTAACATTGCCACACAGTGCGCGCAGTAATATTTTTGCCATTTGCATATATATTCTTCGCTTTTGCCTAGAATGACTTGCTGAAAAAATCGCAACTTAAACGCGTCTATATCAAACGTCATTTCGCCTGATAGTATAATTTTGATTTAAATAACTAAGACAGGATTTCTCCTGCCTTAATTATTTAAAAAACGCTTGTACTTGCTATACTTCTTTCTTATTAAATCTTCTATAAGAAAACCACATAAAAAACGCGCACCACAAAAGCGTGATAGGTATCATTCCCCATATACTCATTCCCTTGAAAATCGGAGCGTCCACGGATATTCCGCTTGCCCAATTTACGTTGGCAAAGAATGCAAGATAACCCACGTATGGGATTGCCAAGACATACTCTATATACGTGCCGAAACCAAAGACTATCAACAATAGCGAAATAACGATAGCCTTGCCGTAGGTGTTGCAAAGCGAACATATAAACATAGTCGCCTGCGTAAAAGCAAAGACCTGAACCATATTGATCAAAAGCGTTATCATAAGAGCGGCCATCGGAGGAACTATCGTTACAACCGAACCTGCTACAAATGCTACGTTAAGCGCAGTCGGTCCATAAAGTATTATTCCTAAGATAAACGACAGTAAAAACGATATGAGAGTCAAAGCCTCGGCAACTATAACTACGCTAAGCCATTTTGCGGTAAAAAACTTATTCTTGTTGATAGGCCTCAAAAATTGCATTTTCATTGCACCGCTCGAATATTCCCCGCAAGTCGTTCTGCAACAAGCAACAATAAGGAATATTATTACGACGTCCATAAGTACGCTCATACAAAAATTGGTGAAACTAAACAAATCAAATCCAAATAATCCGAGACTGGCGTCAACGGAATACGCCATCGCGCTACCCGACGAAACGCCATGCGATTTGAGAAATTCCAGGACTGCGATTTTTGCCTTATATCCTGCTATGGAATTGCCTATAATGAGTTTATCCGTCCATCCGCTGACTTCTTGAATTGTCGCCATCTCGGCTTTTAAGGACTCTATTTGCGCGTCATAGTCTGCCAGCCCTCCGGGAAGCGATATCCCTGCAAAAAGGTCTTTCAACAGCGCCGACAGTCCAGTCATAGCAAGAGCAATGACTACGACGGCGATTGCAAGTTTTAAAAGTGTGCGCTTGCGGTTGATTTTATAAAATTCGCAATACAAAAGATCTGACATCTTACTGCTCATACTTAGCTAACCTCCTTTGGAGAGTGCTCCGACCCGCCGCCGGACACTTCTCTATATAGGTCCTCCAAACTGCGTTTGAGTTTGTTGACGGTATATACTACAACGTCGTTTTCTACCAAAGTTTTGACAAGTTCGCCCACCTGCGCTTGGTCGACGATGACGACGACAGCGTTGTTCTGCACGCTCGTCTCAATCCCTTGCATTGCGACAAGTTGGCTTGCCCTTTGCAAATCGCTACATTCAATGGCGAATTTGCGCATTGAATCAACGCCGTAATTAACTTCTTCCATACTTTTCACGGCTTTTATTTCGCCTTTTGCCATAAATGCAACTCTATCGCAAGTCTGCTGCATTTCGCCAAGAATATGCGAGGATATAATAACCGTTGTGCCCATTTGATTTTTAAGATTGAGAAACAAGTCGCGCATTTGAGCGATACCTTCCGGATCAAGTCCATTGGTAGGCTCGTCGAGAAGCAACAGCCTTGGCGAGTGCATAATTGCCTGCGCAATACCCAATCTCTGACGCATACCCAAAGAATAAGTCTTGAATTTGTCGTTTATTCTCTCCTCAAGACCTACCAGCGAAACAATTGACTTCAATTTCTCTTCGCTGATATTTGCGCCTTGAAGCCTTGCGTAGTATTTCAAGTTATCCATACCGGAAAAATCATTGAAAAGCGTAGGCGCCTCAACAATCGCGCCCACTTGAGCAAGCGCTTTTTCTCTTGACGTAGACACATCGTATCCGCCAATCGTTATACTGCCGCCGTCGGCATTGACAAGCCCCAGTATAAGTTTGATGAGCGTAGTTTTACCTGCGCCGTTTGCTCCCAAAAGCCCCAAAATCTCGCCTTCTTCAACGTCCAGCGTCGCGTGTGACACCGCCGTAACAGGCAGTCCCTTTTTGCGACCTTTTGGCTTATAGATTTTGGATACATCGTTGATTTCAATCAATCTCATTTTTATCCTTCCCGCCGAATTGTGTCGACGCGCCTTGAGCCCACAATATTTTGTGTTTTTAAAAATCGGGGTCAAATTGTCTTTTTATTTTTTTGTTTGTGTGTTATATTATATTATGCTTTAAATTTATTCTAGCATACTTAACACAACTTTTCAAGGAGTTATTATGAATTTTTGTGCGATGTCAAAAGACAACGAAACCGGAGTGGTATTACTCGACAAGAGTTTTGTCGTCAATTATCTGCCCGAGTGCGACGAAAAACAACTCAAAGTCTATATTTTGGGTCTTACTTTATGCTCACTTCCGCAAGAAAACGACATTTCTTTTATTTGCGACGCTTTGACTATGTCAGCAGACGAAGTGGAAGAAGTTTTCGGTCAACTCGCGGATATGGGACTCGTCAATATCACGAGTTATTCTCCGCTCGCCGTGACGTATAAAAATATCCGTTCTACATTCGCAAAGCATTACAAAAAAGAAAAATACGCAGACTTCAATACCCAACTTGAAGGACTGTTTCCGTCGGTAGCGTTTACTAATATAAATCAATATACCGTATATTACGATTTTATTGAGGAGAGCAAGATAAAGCCAGAAGTACTTATCACGATTGCAAGATATTGCGTAAATCTCAAAGGCGAAAAAATCAAACCGAATTATATCTTGGCAGTTGCGCGCAATTGGCTTGACGAAGGCGTACGCACGCTTGCCGACGTAGACGAAAAAATCAAACAACTCGAACTTTCCAACGAGGCTTTGAGAATGATTTGCAAAGCCGTTGGCAAAAAATCAGAGATAGATATCGAAGACAAAAACGCTTATCTAAAGTGGAGCGGAAGTTGGGGATTTAACCTCGACGCAATTCTCTTTGCGGCAAAATCTCTCAAAAACAAAGGCGGTTTTGCAAAACTTAATAACTTACTCGACGAATTTTATCGCAATAACGCTATGAGCGCAAGCGAAATGGAAAACTATCTTTCCAATAAACAAACAATATATCAACTTGCTTACAACGTAAACAAAACTCTCGGAGTATATTATGAAAACGTCGAATATATAGTTGAAAAATATATCTCCAATTGGCTGCAAAAGGGCTTTGAAAAAAACGCTATTATGCTCGTCGCAGAATACTGTTTTAACAAATCAATTCGCTCGCTGGACGGTATGAACAAGTGCATATCCAAATTTTACGGCGAAGGTTGCGTAAGCGTAGACTCTATCAACGAGCATTTGGCAAGTATGATGCAAAGAGATATGCAAATAAAAAAGATAATCGAATTGACGGGATTTTCTCGCAATGTCAACAACAATGACAGAGATATGTACAAGGTGTGGACTCAGCAATGGAATTTAGACGACGCTATGATAGAATACGGAGCAAGCGTATGCCAAGGCAAACAACTTTTTGCTCTTAACAACTTGCTTGCCAAGTGGAAAAACTCCGGTGTTTATACAGTCGACGACGCTAAGACTCAATCGACGTATAACTCAACAGTCGCCGCCACTCCGCCGTCGTCATACTCAAAAGAACAACTCTCCGAGTTTTTCTACTCGCTAGACGATCTTGACGATATAGAATAGACTTATGATAAAATATTTTAATCAACAGATTCAAAACATTTACGCATCAAAAAGGGCCTTGGCAAAAGAAATTTCACAAAATGAAAACAAGGTTTTGCTTTCTTTGCACCCAAAATTTGAAGAGTTGCTGAAAATAAAAAAACAGACAGAACTCGATATAGTCAAGACAAAGTCGAAGGGAATTGACGTTACGGATTTGCAAGAGACGCTTAAAGTAATAAACGCAGATATCAAGCAATACGCGCAGCAAAACAATCTGCAATTTACTCCGCCGTATTTATGTCAATCTTGCAAAGACGCAGGCTATGTAGACGGCAAACCGTGCGAATGTCTAAAGCGCGAGTATTATGCCTTGATAAAAGAAAATTCCTCTCTTACTTCCCTTCCAATCTTCCGTATTGAAGACAACAAGTTTGGAAATATAGATGCGCCGCAAGCCAAAGGAATGAACAAACTGTATTCCATAATGCGCAACAAAGTATGCGACGATTTCGCAAATTGCAAATGGAATAATTTTATGCTGTCTGGAGCAAGCGGAGTGGGCAAAACTTGCCTTGCTTTGGCGACTGCAGACGCCTTGCTCGACAAAGGCATAAGCGTCTTCTATCTATCTGCTTTTGAATTTGTCAATATATTTTTGGATAAGCACACGCATAAACAAACTGCTTTAGCAAGAAAAGCCGATTACATAAACGAATGTGAAATGTTGATAATAGATAATTTTGGCGAAGAACCAATATACAAAAACGTAACTTTAGAATATCTATTCTCTACTATTGATAAACGTATGGCAAACAATAAAAAGACTTTTATCTGCACAAGACTTGGCGCAGGCGCTTTGATAAGTCGTTACGGCGAAGCCTTTTTATCCAAATTCACCGACAAAAAATATTCCTTGAGCGTAGGCTTTATAACAGGAGAAAACTTAAGAAAATCCTAAAAATGTTTTTATGTCACTTCGACATACTTTCATCACTTCAACATAATTTTCATCACCTCGACATAATTTTGTCACCTCGACCGTAACGGAGAGGTCTCTATCCGTTTATACTGTTTAGATTTCTCGACTTCGCTCGAAATGACATAAAAAACTCTGTAACTTGTAATGTGTTTGTCATTTAGATCAAAGCGTAGCGGCGTGGAGGAATCTCTATCCGTAAATAAAAAGTTAGGTACGCATTCGTACCTAACTTTTTAATATAACTATTCTATGCTCTATTTCTTATTACGCATACCTCTTTGCTCTCTCAACAACTCTTGATATCTCTCTATCTGGTCGTCTCTCAAGTCCACCATCTTCTTCGCCGTCTCAAAGGCTTGCTTGTCGCTTACTATTACTTCCGTCTCCTTCACTTTCACCTTCGTGCCGTCTCCCGTTGCGTCTCGCCTGATGTCTTTCATATACTCGTCTTCCATCTTCAACAGCGCTACCGTCGTGTCTTTCTTTATTGTAAGTTTGATTAGCGGATTTGTAGCAGTATGTCCGTATACAACGAAGTACGTCGACTTCTTCTCTTTGCACTTATACTTCGTCAGAGCGTAGTCTCTTAAGCCGTCGAAGTATTTCTTTTGCTCTTTGCTTAGCAATGCGTACGCTTCGTCAAGCGTAAGTCTGGGCGCTTTCTCCACCTTCGGCTTTGCGGGTGCGGTCACTTTGACTTCTTTCTCAATTACCTTCTCTACGACTTTTTCTACAGGTACTTCTTTGACAACTTCCTTTTCGACGATTTTCTCAACCTCTACAGGAACTTCTACCTTGACTTCTTTCTCTACTATCTTCTCTACTTCTACAGGTACCTCGACGACCTTCTCCACTATCTTTTCGATAGGTACTTCTTTTTCGATTACTTTTTCGACGACTTGCGGTTCTGACGACTGATTGGCAAGTCTTTCCATAATGATTTTCTGCCCCTCTAACAACGCTTTAATTGCCTCGTCGTTTTGTCCGCTTTGCGCCACCATTCTAAGCATAGTTTCTTCATTTACGCTAAAGTGCAATTTGTTTGCCAGTTTTTCAATAGTCTCATCACTTATTGTTGTTGCAACTACTTGTTTTTCCTCTACTCGATCTTGCGACTGCTCCGCCATTTTTTTCATCAATAGTTCTTGGTTTTCCACAAGCCTATTGATAACCTCATCATTTGACGACGCTTGCTGCGGCAGATACTGCTGGAAGTTGGGCAACATTGCCGTCATTGTATCCGACACTATTCCCCTAATCTCGTCAGCGCCAAGTCCTTGCTGAGCATATGCGTATCCGTTATCTCCAACTCCGCCGTTAGCGTTACCGCCCATCATATGCATAAACATCATTTTCATATCTTCTTCTTTTTTCTCTTCCGCTTGTTCCCGCGCCTCGTCAAGTTCTTCTTCCGCTCCCTTTCGTCTCTTTGAAGATATTATTAACAGTACAAGCGAAACCGCCGCTATACCCATCAATACGCAGGCTATTATAGTCCAATTTGGCACGCTCAATCCCAAGAACGCCGCCGCATAATAATTGCTGTACTTTTTGGCAATCGTCTTCTTAGCCGTCCTTCTCTTGCTCTCATTGTTTATTGACTTAGACAGGAATACTATAATCAAGATTATACTTATCGCGCTGGCTATCAACTGCCACAACGGCAAATCTTTCATTTTGTTCAGAATATCGTCAATCGTTCCGCCACCGCCGCCGTTTCCGTCACCCGGTGCGCCGCTTGGAAGACTCTCGTCACCCGATCCCCCTCCTGTCCTGCTTATCGTCAGCGTTGCCTCCATATCGCTTGCCTTATAGTCGGGGTCTGCGCTTATAAACTTGGCTCTTACCGTATACAAGCCTATATTGATAACTTGGCTCTTCTCTACCACGCTTCCGCCAAACCAATACTCGTATTGCACATCACTAATCTGTATAGGTAATTCGCCTTTAACTTGTCCTATCTCTTTTGCCGTTCCGTCAAATACGACCGTTTTATTCTCAAACACTACTCCGCCGGCTTTCATTTCCTCGTCCAATGACTTGGGATTGACCGTAAGCGTCATCGCTTTTGTTTTTGTCACACCGTCGTATGAGTACATTACGGTAATACCAGGGTTATTGACGTGCAACTTGCCGTCACTGCTTGCATAAATTATTTTATACCCGCCTGCGTCTTTTAATTTTATCTTTTGCTCATAAGTAGGATAATCCTGCGAATCTGTAGTATAATGCGCAATAACTTCCAAATCCCCATCCTGCATCACGGTCAATGCTTCATATCCGCCGGGCTTAAGCGTAACCTCTATGTCCACCAAAGTTAGTTTCGCCTTAAACCAATCCGCCGTAAGCGTCATATCTCCTTTGACTCTGTCTTCGTCAATATTCCAATACTTCTTAACTGCATTCCCATTTTCGTCTACGTCTTCATACTGCCAACCTCTGAATACGTGTTCGTCCTTAGTCGGATTTACCACAGGCAACAACCTTTGATTGAACTTGCGCATTTGCGTAATATCTGCGCTTCCGTTGTCTGGCTTGAGCGTGATTGTGTAATTCTTCTCCATAAACATCACGTCTATCTTCTGAGGCGTCGTTACATCTACAAAATTTGTATCAAATTGCGATATCTCAACTCCGTTAAAATAAGGAGTCATATTCTCTACGTCTTTATAGATCGATTGCAACGGATTTGTATCGTCGTCTATTATATCCCTGAATGCACTCAAGAACATATTAATTATCTTGTTTGCAGAATACGGCTCGCCATACTCCAGATTTACCTCTATCTTCTCGCCTGCTATACCTGCGTCCAAATCATATGTAAACTTTAGATACTCCGAATCAAACGACACCCTCAAAGTCGCCGTCGCATAATTTTCTGTATCGTCGGGTGTGACTATAATATTGAACGTATCGTTTGTTCCGTCTTCAACCCTTGAATTAGGCGCTTGCCATACTGCCGTTTTTAAATTCACATTACTTCCGCCGTTGTCTTTTACCTCGACCGTAAACTTAACTTTGTTAAGCGCAATCCCCACATACGCCGGCGTCGTCGAGTCCAATTCAAACGATTTGATTGACAACTGCCCTTTGTTGATTGTCACGCTTTGCGTAGCCGTCAACTTCTCTTTATGCCTCCACAATGGCTCGATTGCGTCTTGCAATGTGTATTCAAGCGAATACGTTCCGCTTTGATTGACGTCAGTCAAAGTGCAACTGTCTCCGCTCTCAACCGCCGTAGTTCCACTGTCCTTATACCACTTGAAGGTCTTTAAAGGATTTCTCATTCCGGGACCGCTTGAAGTCGCCGTAAGTTTTATATTCCCCGTGCCGTATTCCAAAGTATCCGTATCGTCCGCCGTCTTGCTGTTATATAATGTTATTGATGCTGTTGCGTTAGGATTATCCCATACGGCGTACAACTTAAGATTTCCATATGCATTGTCGGACAAAGTTGTAAATGGTGCTTGCTCCCCGCTATTATCTGTAGTCCACCCTATAAATTTATGATTTGCATCGGGCGCAGTAGGCTCAGGCAAAGTGACGCCTACGTCGCCGTAGTCATACTTGATTGCGCTTACATTTATATCTTCGTCCGTATTGTTCTTATAATTAAAAAACTCTATGTCAAATTGCTCTTTGACCAATTTGTTTATGACTGGAGAGGTATCTATGCTATATACATAAGAGTCTATCAACTTTGACTTATCCCATATATAATTGCTTAAAGGACTCGAACTTGCTCCTGCGTCTGCCAAAAGCGCAGTTGCGCTAGGCACTTTGATTACTCCCGGCTCACTATTAAATCGACTAGGTTTAACATTGTTTATTCTTGGAGTCCAATCAGTGGAATATATACTTGAATATTTCAAATTATCTACTTTGGCAGTACTATAAAGACGGTCGTCTGCGCTTATCACAACAACAATCGGAAACAATGCAAAAGTTGACCCGCTACGCTCTCCATTTCCAATCACGTAGCAATTCTTTATATTTATGTTTGCTATAGTGTGAGCGGTACTTTCTACCCACGCTGCCGTAAAAGCTCCAGCCAACTCTTGGTTTGAGCACTCTTGCAAATTTGTTTGCAATACTTCTGATACGCAGTTTTCAATGCGCACGTCGCCTTCATCAGAAAATGTGCCTGTCAATGAGCCCAAGTAGCCTTGTCCGGCAAAGCCGCATTCAACATTATGGTTTGAATAACAGTCTAATATCGTTATGGCGTTGCGATAACGGCATCCAATTATACCCCCTATTATAGAATTACCGGCAGCCGACGAATGAATATTGGTAGCGCTGAATGACGCTGAGCATCTATAAATCAAAACGTTATCAAAATCTGCACCTAATTTCGGATTTATCATTGACACAATTCCGCCTACACAACGCTGTATCACAGACGACGCAGAATTGTCACAAGAAAATTTTCCTTCAACGTGACAGTTTAATATATGCCCATCTCCACTTAAACCTGATACTATTCCGCTTTGCTGGTCACAATTTACATAATTAAAATTATGATTATTTAAATCTGCTATCACACCGTTCACAAGAATTACAAACGGCGCACAATCTGTGACTCCAGCAATTTTTATATTTTTTAAGGTATGTCCCAAACCATAAAAAGTACCTTCAAAACGCGAAATAGTTCTAAATGTTAATCCGTCAAAATCCAAATCATTTGCAAGCAGAAAATAATATCCTGCGCCATAATTTGTAATACCGCTTGAAGTACTGTTCATATCTGCTGCGAAAGCGTTCCACTTTGCAATAGAATCTATGACAAATGGATTTTTTTGCGAGCCGTGCGGCTTGGAACTGTCTATTGTAATTACAGTCGTATCATCAGTTATGCGACCTGCGTGCATATCTTCGACTTTTCTGTAATCCGTGTATCTATATATCGAACCTTGATAAAACGTTCCGTAAGTTGCGTTAAGCGTTGCGCTTGCAGTAGGCGCAGGAGCAGCATCTGCAATATTATGTGCTTGCATCCCATCCGATATTGCAATAGCAATGCACAACAACAGTGCAATACTGATAACAAAATATTTTATTAAATTTCTTTTATTTAGCATTGGCATATTCTACCTCTCGCAAGTATTCATTTTTTGTCGTCATTAAGATATTATATTGTTGAGATAACTTGACTTCATTTGGCTCGAAAGGACAACGTTACCCGTCTATTTTCCACTATTAAATACGCTTTTCACCTGTCCGTTTAGCAATGCTTATAGAATCATCCAATTTTCTCTATACCAAAATTCGTATGTCTATATATCCCTTACAAACTTTGATTTATTGACGAAATTCCAAAAAAGGTATACTTTTACTGACCCAAAGATATTGCAAAATAATTGTTCGTGAAGTATAATGTAATGGTAAAAATACGACTTTTCGAGGTCGGTCAGTAAAAGTATACTTTTTTTGGAATTATGAAAAATTTGTATTAAATCAGAAATTTACTTATTAAAAAAGCCAACCGAAATATTTTCGATTGACTTTTTGGCTTTAATTGTGAATACAATATATTCACTTTTGCCTTGCAACACTTATCTTAATACAAATATTCAAAGTTCGCTTTGCAGTGCGCTCTAACTCTCCTCTTGTAATGCCGTCTTTTTTGTTCAACGTAGCAAGTAGCGTTCCGTCACTCTTATACTTACCCGAAGTTCTGCTGTGATTCCCTGGCATAAAGACATCCACTCCCGCTCTCACACGATATGCGTGAGTTTTAATATTGGGAAATTCAGGGCTTTTGCTCTTGCGCAACCACCAATCTGTTATAACCAGCCCGTCATATTTCCACTCGTCTCTCAATACGGTGGTCGCCAAATCATAGTTATAATGCGACCATACGCCGTTGATCTTATTGTAACTTGTCATAATATTAAGCGGATTGCTCTCTTTTACACATATTTCAAAGCCTTTGAGGTATATTTCTCTCAAGGCTCTTTGAGATACCCTGCTGTCATTGTAATTTCTGTTGGTCTCCTGATTGTTGCAAGCGAAATGTTTGGGACAGGCAACTCTGCCGTTTTTCTGCACCCCATCTACAAAAGCGCAAGCCATTTTGCCTGACAAAAGAGGATCTTCAGAAAAGTACTCAAAATTGCGACCGCAAAGAGGATTGCGGTGTATATTCATTCCTGCGCCCAATAATACATCCGAACCGTAATAAGCCATTTCCTCCCCGACTTTTTCATACAGTTCTCTTATGAGGTCTACATCCCAAGTGGAAGCAAGAGCAGTTCCGCACGGCATCAACGCCGTATATTTGCCTATTCTTATACCGGACGGACCGTCCGTTGTTATTACTGCAGGGACTTTTTTATCGGCAAGCGATGTAATTACACCGCCGTATGCTCCAGCGTTGCCTATCACGCCTTGTTGCGCATTCATTCCACCGGCGCCCCTTGTCAATGCTTCTAGTTCTTTGTCGGTGAGTTGTGATACAAAAGTATCCATATCCACTGCGCCTTGTCTTAAATCGTCAAAAGTATATCCTCGATTGCCCCTATATCCTACGGATTTTGGCATCCCCTGCAAAATACGCGCTTTCATATCTGCTTTGCCCAATGATATTTTTTCAATCTCCAGAGAAATCCTACCGTCTTTTTCTACAGCCTTATATCTGTCAAATGGATTTTGAACTCTGCATATTTCTTGCAGACTCTTGAGTACTTTATCTTTGTCAATATGGATTACTCCTGCCAAAAGATCTGTCTTTATGCTGTTGCCTACAAAAAATTCATACTTTCCGCTTTCAAGCACATAGCAATTTGCATTACCAGTAGCGCCGGTGTCGTCATAACTTGCAAAGTCGTATTCATCGCAAACAATTTCCAATATTTCACTTTCATTTGGTTGCAACTTGCCTGTCTTCTTAAATCCGACAAGAACTCTTGAGGGTTTGCCCAACTTCCCTTGCGGACAACTGACATACAACTGCGCAACTTCTCTGCCCATTACTTCGCCGATATTCTTGACCTCAACGACACACTTGAATCTTCCGTCGTCTGCAATAAAATCTTTAAGAGTGATATCAAAGTTTGTATAAGACAAGCCATAACCGAATGGATAAAGCACTTTGTCTTTGGCAAAAGTCTCAAAATAGCGGTACCCTACGAATATATCCTCTCTATATTCATTAAATTCTTTGTTACCAAAACAACTTGACGACGGATAGTCCTCAAATCGTCTTGCAATCGTGTCAGGAAGTTTTCCGCTTGGGTTGACGTCTCCGCTTAAGATATCCGCAAGCGAGCGACCGCTCTCCATACCGCCTTGCCAAGCAAATAATATTGCCGATAACTTGTCCCCATACTCTTCAATCCAAGCCATATCCATCAAATTACCGCAATCCATTATTACCACGACTTTATTAAATGCAGAAGTCACCAAATCAAGCATTTTGCGTTCTTCATCTGTGAGATAATAACTTCCCTTTTCCAACGTATTTTCTCTGTCCTCTCCTGCCGCTCTGCCAATCACAATTATTGCCGCGTCACTTTTCTTTGCGCTCTCTTCGACGACAGCCTTGTCCAAAGGCATTTCGGGATAATTCATAGGCCAATGTCCCCACCAGCCGTCAAACGGCAAGTTTTCTTTGCGCGCACACCATTGCGCATACATATCCACAAGCGAATTGTCGAGAGAAAACTTTCCCTGCGCCTCAGATTCTCGCATAGCCTGTAAAAAGTTTATCTTATATGGCGGATTTACGTCTCCTCCACTTCCGTAACCAACATAAAAATAATCTATCTGACACCTGCCGAATATAGCAACTTTGTCACTACTATTAAGAGGCAATACGCCATCATTTTTGAGAAGTACACAGCCGTCCGCGCCCGCTTGTCTTATTAAATTGGGTAAGCCGGGCGTAACATATCTTTCCCCCTCAGGCACGTTGCTCTCCTGACTCAACGACGTGCCGTTGACCCTGTCAAATAACTTCTGCGCTTTTGAAATAAGTTTTTCTATAAAACTTGCCATACTTTACCCCTATTATGTATTGTATATCTATTATATCTTAAACGAACAATATTTTCAATGCCTCTTTACCAATTTGTTCAAACAGTTGACAACAACCACTCAAGCGAGTATAATAACAATGCTTGCAGTGCAAGCAATCAAATTTATATGGGCAATTAACTCAGAGGGAGAGTGTCTTCTTGACGTGGAGAAAGTCATAGGTTCGAATCCTATATTGCCCACCAATCCTAACCTAAAACGAACCACTTTTGAGTGTAGAGTTTTAGGTTTTTTCTTTACTATTTTTACTAACGGCGGTTTATGCCGCGAAAGCCACTTGACGTGAGAAAGGAGTGTGTTAGGCTT
>Ga0209064_1001689_pt1 | contig 31457 bp, 19 predicted proteins | sample Inofromicrocosms_FD_187498 | JGI IMG/M metagenome (GOLD analysis project Ga0209064, IMG submission 187498) | Mouse cecum microbial communities from Vienna, Austria - Inoculum for glucosamine and mucus D2O microcosms (SPAdes) (version 2) | ecosystem: Host-associated > Mammals > Digestive system >... | reverse complement strand
AATCTTGATGCTTCTGAACAACAAGACTAATAAACCAAATTCAAATCGAGAAATCAAAGTACTCTTGTATTTGACTAAATACTAATACATTAATCATAGTGGTTGGATCTTTATCGCACCACTACTAATCTTTGCATATGAATGTAAAATTCAACTTCAAGGAACTGGCAGTGCAGGTGGCGGTATGCGCCACCCTGCTTCTGCTCACCCCGGCCATAATGTATCTGATAACGCTGGACCCGAAAGACGCACTCACAATCATCTCATTCATCGCGCCGGTGCTTGTGCCTTGCTTTATATTATTCTTCCTCAACTATTATCTACTGCTCCCGAAATTATTTTACAAAGGCCACAAGGCTTGGTTCTACATTTCAAACCTTGCCATGTTGCCACTTATAAAATATAATTTCTTTTTCGATTTTCTACTGTCCGGTTCTTCCGAAAGCATTCCGAAATATGCCTGGGTAGGTATAGGCACTTTAATTTTCACATACATACTTTTCTATATAGGCACAATATGCCTGGCCTGGGGTATACTGAACTCCAAACGGGGGAAAATCCTCCACCGGCAACTTGCCGAGGAACGCCAACGCCACTCCGAGGCCGAACTCGTATGGCTGAAAAATCAACTGAACCCGCATTTCCTTTTCAACACCCTCAACAACATAAGCAGCCTCGCTGCCATCGACATCGACCGTGCCCAGGATTCCATAGCCATCCTAAGCGACCTGCTGCGATATGCCATCTACGACAGCAACAAACCGTCGGTGCCCCTGGCAAAAGAAACGGAATTCATGCAAAACTACATCGAACTCATGAATCTCCGCTGCTCGGGCAAGACCAAGGTGGAGACATCGTTCGACATATCTTCGCCGGGCTTGCCTATTGCCCCCCTGCTGCTGGTATGCTTCATTGAGAACGCCTACAAGCATGGCCTCAGCAACAGCCATGAGTCTTTCATAAGGCTCAGCCTCACGGAAAGCGACGGCAACCTCACGTTTGTGTGCGACAACAGCAATTTCCCCAAGATAAAGGACAGCCACAGCGGCAACGGAATCGGGCTGCGCAACATGCGACGGCGGCTCGACCTGCTTTATCAGGGTAGATACAGTTGGGAACAGACGCTCGACAACGATGTATATCACGTAAGAATCACTATATCATTATGCGAAATATCCGCTGCTCAATAGTCGACGATGAGCCTTTGGCTCTCAAACTTATTGAAAATTTCATAGCTCGCACACCGTTTCTTGAACTCGACTCTGCGTTCACCGATTCGGTGGAAGCCATGACGCATCTTCGCAAATTTCCGGTCGACCTGGTGTTCCTCGATATCCAGATGCCGGACATGGACGGCATGGAACTGTCACACGTGATTCCGCAACAGACACGGATAATATTCACCACTGCCTTCAAGGAATATGCCTTCGACAGTTACGACGTAGCGGCCATTGACTTTCTTCTCAAACCGGTGCGCTATGACAAATTCCTGCGTGCCGCTGAAAAAGCCCGTGAATGGTTTGGCCGCACAGCCTGCGACACCGGCTCTGCCCCTGCCGCACAAGCCCCCGCCGAGAATCCCGAACCGCCGAACACCGGCATCTTCATACGGGTCGACGGCGAACTCCGCCGTATAGAATTTGACAATATCCTGTATGTAGAAGGAATGAAGGACTATGTGAAATTTCATATTTCCGGCGGGAAAGCTCTCGTGAGCCACCTTACCATGAAATCGGCAGAAGATATGCTTCCTTCCGCAAAATTCATGCGCGTGAGCAGATCGCATATCGTTTCGCTGGCAAAAATCCGGTCGGTCGACCGCAATATGTGCGTCTACATCGGCGACACAATTATTCGTGTTACCGACATGTACCGCGAGGCCTTCGATGATTTTTTGCAGCGACATATGGCCCGATAAGAAGCACGGAATTTTTGTAACATTTTGTCACATTTCTGACACTATTTTTCAATTGTTACAATGGCTGTAACATTGTTGTAACACGTTATTTTGTTGATATATAATCACTTGCAAATTATTTCACAATTTTTGTATTAATCTTTGTAAATATTCATCCCCATAATTTTTGCTCCTCGGGAATTCAGGCTACCTTTGTGATGTCGGCAGGACAAAGCAACCGCTTGACAGGCCTGCCGGTTATTGTCAATCAACCAAATTCAACAATCATGAGAGCAAACAATTTCCAATCAAACCTGATGTCGCTTCAAGACAACCTCCTCAACTTCGCGTTCATGCTCACCTCCAACCGCGACGATGCCTATGACCTGCTTCAGGACACCACACTCAAGGCTCTCGACAATCAGGACAAGTACGCCGACAACACCAACTTCAAGGGATGGGTCTTCACCATCATGCGCAACATCTTCATCAATAACTACCGTAAGAGCGTGCGCACGGCCACCGTGGTCGACACCACCGACAATCTCTACCATCTTAATATCTCACAGGATTCCGGTTTCGACGCCCCCGAAGGCTCATACACCGTAAATGAAATCCACGACGCAATCTCCGCCCTTTCCGACGACCTGCGCATCCCGATATCGATGCACGTCTCCGGTTACAAATACCAGGAAATCGCCGAAGAGATGAACCTGCCGCTCGGCACCGTAAAAAGCCGAATCCACGCAGCGCGCAAGGTGCTTCAAGCCCGCTTCGCCGACTACCGCAACAATTGACAATAGACACTCCCGGCCCCTCGAAAGGCCGGGAGTTCCTTTTTTTTAACTTCCGGCAAACTATCTTGTCCGGATTTTCGTTTTCTATATATCAACTATTTACAAGAGAGAAATGAGAGAAAAAAATGTTATAGCGGCTATTGCCGCCATTGCCTGCCCTCTGTGTATGCACGCACAGGGGGTAGACAGCTTGTACCGCATGCTTTCGGAGATGACAGGGTTCCACAGCACAGCCGATTTTGAGGTGTGGCTGCCGTCGTCGGCCGAACCGGTGGTTTATAAAGTGGAATTGCAAGCCGACTGCGCGGCTCCCGACTCGCTCGCCCCGGCCGACTACCTCATACGCTGGCAGGCCGACGCCGGCCGCGAAGGATTCTCGGCATATTTTTCCGGCGACCATTTCCGTTACCGCAACGATAAGCTCCTTGAATACCACGCCGAGCGCGACCAATCGTCGTTTGTGCCCGACGGCCCCGGCTCGGAGAAACGAGGCGTGCAACAGACGGCGCAGTTTGCCGACCTGCTCCCGCAGTTCATAGCCGGAGTGCTCGACGAGATGATGACCGACTCCTCCTACCGCTTCACATTCCACCCCGACACAATCGTTTCGGGGCGGCACATGCAGGTGGTCGACGGAGTGAAACTGTCGCCGGCCGGCACCGAAGCGCGCCAGTTCTCATATGTGTTCCATCCCGACGGCCGCCCCGCCTCCATGGAAATTGAGCACAACCCCGCCACTATCTCAGAGCAGACCGTGTCGGTGACTTACAGCTACGACGACAGCCCGCGTCCGCTCGCGTCCTACACCGAAGACGCCCTTATGGCGCTATATCCCGAAGTGTTTGAAAAATACCGCCACAGCACCTTCCGCGCCGACGGCCTCGCCGGCAAGCCCATGCCGTCGTTCTCGTGCCGTACTCTCGCGTCGGGACGCATGGAGCACACCTACGGCGACGCGATGCCGCGCCCCACGCTGTTTGTGTTTCTCGACCCGGGCGTAAACTCCACAGCCGCCACCGTCGCCGACGTGCGCTCGGCAGCCTCGCAGGCTCCCGTTGCCGCCGAGATTGTGTGGGTCTTCACCGACAACCGCACCGACACCGCCTCCGAAATACTCGGCGACATCCCCGCCGAAGAATCGGCGCTCATATCCGCCCACTCGCTCGTGCGCGACTGCGGCATCACCCTCTACCCCACCCTTATAATGGTCGGCGCCGACGGAATTGTGAAAAATATCGCGCAAGGCTACAACCAAGACCTCCTCTCAGATGTTATCCAAAATATAACATTATCAAACTAAGCACAAAATTCCTCTATGGAAACTATCTACTTCAAAGGCAACGCCTGCCATACCTACGGCCTGATGCCGCGCGCCGGCCAAGAAGCGCCATGTTTCACCCTCACAAGCAAAGACCTCGCCGAAGTGCGCTGCACCGACTTTGCCGGACGCAAGATCGTGCTCAACGTATTCCCCAGCCTCGACACTCCCGTATGCGCCGCCTCGGTGCGCCGCTTCAACGAAGAAGCCGCCAAGCGTCCCGACGTGACTGTAATCGACGTGTCGATGGACCTGCCTTTTGCCCAGCAACGTTTCTGCGCCGCCGAAGGCATCGACAATTGCATCGTGGCGTCGGCCTTCCGCTCGCCCATGTTCGGCCAGGAATACGGCTTGCAGATTGTCGACGGACCGCTCGCCGGCCTGCTCGCCCGCGCCGTGATTATAATCGACGAAGACCGTAAAGTGATCTATGCCGACCTCGTCGAGGAAATAACCAACGAGCCCGACTACGAAGCCGCTCTCTCCATGCTCTGAACTTTCAACTAAATATAAAAAATGAGATTATGAAAAAGTACTTACTCGCATTGCTGGCCGTGATTACCATTGGCCTTACGGCATCGGCCGTGAAACCGGAGATTACCCTCTCTTATGGCGGTTACAACCAGATGGACGCCTGCGACAACCACGACGGATGGGGCAACGTAAACACCTCGTGGGGCTCGCTCAACGCAGGCATCAACTTCCCCGTGACACGCAATTTCTCGTTTGGCCCGTCGTACACTTTTTCGTCCACCACGACAAAAGGCGGCGCGTTCCACTCTAAGATCGCCTATCACGCGATAATGATGAACGCCAACTATATCTACTACCGCAACTCCATCGTGAAAGTCTACGGCCACCTCGGCCTCGGCTCCGTGATTTCCCATATGCAGCCCCTCGGCGAGAACTCATATAACAAGGCCTACTTCGGCTTGCAAATATCGCCCGTGGGCGCACAGGTAGGTCTCGGCAACGGCTTCTCCATGTACGGCGAGCTCGGCTTCGGCGTCCAAGGCCTCGTCCAGGTCGGCTTCCGCTACCAGTTATAGCTCATTCCCCTCTCTCCCACCAGGGAAACAAGACTCCGGCTTGTGGAAAAGTTCATTCCACAAGCCGGAGCATTGTGTCTCCGTCAGGAGACAAATATTGTAGCGCAGGGCGCAAGCCCTGGGGATTGTGGAGTGTTATTTATTAATGTATTGGAGCGTAGGCCGGCCGTAGCGTTCGATAACGCCGACCGTGGTGCAGAACGCTACGCTGTCGCTCGCTCCAATGCCACGGATTAGTCCAATGCTCATACCGGGGGTTACGCTATCGCTCCCCCCCCCCGGCTAACGTCTTGAATCGCTATGCGATTCCATGCCCCGATTTTACGGCTTGCTCCGCATAAACATCTTTCTTGTGCGTATCCTGCCTTAACTGATAAAAAAATTGCGTGGCCCGGTTTTCACAAACCGGACCACGCTTCTGTTATGATATAATTTGATTCAGTGGTCTTTTCTACCTTTTTGAACCTACTGTTTTATTTCACGGGCACAAGGCGTATGGCCGCGCCGCCGCCGGGAGCCACGTCGATTTTTAGACGGGTCTTGGAATTGACTTTCTTGGTCGAGATTTTGTAGCTCTGGGGGTTGGCGAGATAGTCGGCATCGGCACCGTCCTGATATATCGTGGCCGTGTAGTTCACGCCTTTGGGCAGGAAGCTGAAATCGATTTCGGCCTTGCGGGCGTTTTCGTTGGTGATGGTGCCTACGTACCAGTCGTCGGAATTTTTGTCGAGGCGGGCCACGGTGATGTATTCGGCGGGCTCGGCTTCGAGATAGCGCGAGTCGCGCCATTCCACGGGCACATCCTTGATGAATTGGAAGGCGTCGGGGAAGCGGCGATAGTTCTCGGGCAGGTCGCATGCCATCTGCAAGGGCGACGGCATGGTAAGATACAGGGCGAGCTGACGGGCAAGCGTGGTGAGGCCGCGGCTGGTGTTGCCCTGTCCGTAGGACGAGAGGTCCATTTCAAAGAGGCCGGGAGTATAGTCCATCGGGCCGCCTTTGAGGCGTGTGAATGGAAGGATGGCAGTGTGCGAGGGAGGATTGCCTCCAAACGACTCAAATTCGCCGCCACGGGCCGATTCCTGAGCCACCCAGTTGGGATATGTGCGCATAAGTCCGGTGGGACGCACTGCCTCGTGGCTGTCGATCATAATCTTATGGTCGGCGGCCTTTTGCGCCACATTGATATAGTGGTCGACCATCCACTGCGACGAGTGGTACTCGCTGCGGGGGATTACATGGCCCACATAGCCGGTCTTGACGGCGTCGTAGCCGTGCTCGTTCATGAAATCGAAGGCGCGGTCTAGCTGACGCTCATAGTCGGCGGCGTTGGCTGCCGTCTCATGGTGCATTATCAGCTTCACGCCTTTGGAGTTGGCATAATCCACAAGCCCCTCGAGGTCGAAATCGGGATAGGGCTTGTCGAAAAGGAACTGGCGGTTTTTCTTGTATCCGCCCCAGTCTTCCCAGCCTTCGTTCCAGCCTTCGACAAGCACGCCGGGGATACCGTTCTCGGCGGCGAAGTCGATATAACGCTTCACGTTTTCGGTGTTGGCGGGGTGACGGCCGTTGGAGGGCAGCGCCGAATAGTCGGTTACGCCGGGCTTGGCATTGTATTTGTCGGAATAGGCCCAGGTCTTGCCGCCGGTGAACATTTCCCACCATACGCCCACAAACTTGCGCGGAACAATCCACGAAGTGTCTTCAATCACGCTGGGCTCGTTGAGGTTGTAGATAAGTTGGGAAGCGAGGATGTCGGTGGCTTCGTCGCCTATCATGATTGTACGCCAGGGAGTGACAAACGGAGCCTGCAAATAGGCGCGCACGCCGTTTTTGTCGGGGGTGAGATGACTTTTGAGCACCTTTGCGTCGGCATCGATTTCCACGGCCATGGCGGGATAGCCCACGAGGGCGGCTTCGTGGATGTTGACGTAGAGCGGACGCTCGGGGTGCTTCATCAGGAGAGGAGTCTGTGCGGCAAGGCCGGGGATGCGCGAGCTTTCGGTGTGGCGCGGGTTGGGCATCTTTTCTTTAAGCTGCGACACGGGAGCCACCGTGTAGAGGAACTCGTCGGAGTCGTAGTCGCCGGGAATCACATACATGGTCATGTCGGCCGGAAGGGCAAACTGCGTGTCCTCGCCGCGGAGGGTGGCATAGTTGAGGCCGCGCTGCTCGGGCACTTCGTAGCGGAAGCCCACGCCATCGTCGAACGCACGGGCGCGCACGTTCACCGTCAAGCCTTTGGCGTCGGCAAATGACACGAGCACCTCGTTATAGTTGTTGCGTATGTCGGCTGTCTCGCCCCACACGGGCTGCCAAGTCTCATCGACAGAGTCGGTGGCGACAACGGTCATGGCAAGGCCGTCGGTGAATTTGAACTCGTCGGCAACGAGGCCAAGCGTGCTTTCGCCTACAACCGGCTCGCCCTTGAACGTAACGTCGTAGACGGGAGTGCCGGTGGCGGTGGTGCCTATATTAAAAGATATATTGCCGTCGGGCGAGAGCAATGTGTAGCCTGCGGCCGAAGCCGACGCGGCCATGCACATCGCGGCCATGGCGATAATAGTTTTTTTCATAAGATTGGTAAGTATGATAGTTGCAGGAACACAAGCCTCCGGCTTGTGACGATTCACAAGCCGGAGGCTTGTGTTCCTACCTGATTGATACTTCTATTTGAGTAAATTTAATCGAACATTGTCACAAGCCGGAGGCTTGTGTTCCCACCTATTTCGAGAAGATTTTGTAGCCGTAGGCGTCGAGGCTTACGGCGGAAGGCATGGCAAGGTCGGTGTCGGAGATGAGCTCTTCCATCTTGTCGCCCACGAAGGCGATGGGCACTTTCACCTGTACGGCGTTGCCGGTGGGGTTCACTGCTACGAGCACAGTCTTGTCACCGTTGGTGTGTCCGAAAATCACGCCTTTTGAGCCGGAAGAATACACTTTGAGGTCGCCGCCGCGAGCCACAGCCGTTTCTTTGTAGGCGTCGCATATTTCTTCATATTTCTTTTGAAGCGCGGCATTCCATGTGAGGGGCTTGGCGTTGATGAAGGCGGTGCGGTTGTCGAAGCCGGCTTCCATGCCTGAGTAAATCATGGGCACCTGCGATAGGAACGATGTGATTACGAAAGCGCCGGGCATGGCCTCGGGGCTGCCATACATCTGTTGGGGCGATTTTTCGGAAATCACGTCGTGGTTCACGACATAGCGCAGCAGCTGCTTGCCTGCGGGCACGGTCTTGTCGCGGTTGAGGGTTTTCTCGACAAATTTGTCGAATGTCGACTTGCCGTTGTAGAAGGCTTGCAGGTCGGTGCAGTAGGTCCAGTCATAGATCATGTCGAAATCGGCATCGTAGAGTTTGAAGTCGCTTGCCTCGGCGAGCATGAAAGCCTTGGGCTTAGCCTCGCGGATCGAGCGGATGGCCTCTTTCCAGAAGGAGTTGGGCACACCTTCGGCGTAGTCGCAACGGAAACCGTCGACATCGGCCTGCTTCACCCAATAGAGCATGGCGTCGATCATGGCGCGGCGCATCTCCACGTTGTCGTAGTTGAGGTCGGCCACATCGTTCCAGCCCATGCCGGGAGGCGACACGATGTCGCCGTTGGCGTTCTTGGTGAACCAGTCGGGATGCTCCGAAATCCATACATTGTCCCATGCGGTGTGGTTGGCCACCCAGTCGAGAATCACAATCATGCCGTCGGCATGTGCGGCGTTGACAAGGTTTTTGAGCGCGGCCATGTCGCCGTATTTGGGGTTGATAGCTTTATAGTCTTTCACGCAGTAGGGCGAACCGATGGCGTTTTTCTGTCCTTGCGCGTAGATAGGCATGAGCCAGAGCACGTCGGCTTCGAGGTCGTCGATTTTGTCGAGACGCGCCTGGATAGCTGCCAGGCTGTTGTCGGACGCGAAGAAGAGCGGGTTGGCCTCGTAGATAAGGCTTGTCGACGCTGCCGGAGCCGTGGGCGTGGCGGGTTTGTCGGGATTTACAGGGTTGTTCGGCTCATCGTTGCCTCCGCAGGCCGACATGAAGCCTACAAGAGCCGTGGCGGCCAAAGCGTATTTGAAAACAGATTTCATTTTAGGAAAAATAGAAGATTATGTTGTTTTGCGGGTTAATTATGGCACAAGTTGAAAATACGGTGCATGGAATCGCGTAGCGATTCAAGAATGTAGCCGGGGGTGAAGCGATAGCGGAACCCCCGGTATGTTGAGTATGTTCAATATTGGTAATGGAGCGAGCGACAGCATAGCGTTCTGCGCCACAGTTGGTATTATCGAACGCTCCGGCAAGCTCCGCTCCAATACATTTATTAACTTCATTCCGTGATTCCCAGGGCTGTCGCCCTGCGCTACATTATTTGTCTCCTAACGGAGACGCGATGCACCGTAATTACGGCATGCGGGTTAATTCTCACAAGCCGGAGGGTTCTTTGCCAAAGGCAAAGCGCTTCGCGGTTAGTGTTCCTAAGGGATAAAACAAGTTGGGAAGCCGAGAAGTTCCAAGACTTCTTAACTTCCCAACTATATTTGTTATTTAATGTTCAGTCCGGATTATTTGCTGATTTCGGTAACGCCGGTGGCGGTTACGGTGAGCCAATAGTCGCGGTCGAGAACAACGGGGAAGTCGGCAAGTTGCGAGCCTCCGCCATTGTTGTTGAAGATGAGGTTTTCAGTCTCGCCGGCAGCTTCAACTTCGAAGTATTTGTAGGTTACGCCACCTTCGTTAACAGTACCGGTGGGAGCCATACCGGGCCATTCACCGAACATGGAATTGTTGTCGCCCCAAGCATAGAGGGTGATTGCTTCCCAGCCGGTCTGGTCGTCGATATAGATTTTGTAGGTGGATGTGAGGTTGGGGTTAACTGCTTCCCATCCGTTGGCTGTGACTTTGAAGTAGTAGTCGCTGTCGCCTGTCACTGCGGGACCGTCGACCTGCTGCTTTGTAGCATCGTCAAGTGAACCATTGTTCAGGATAAGGTTGAGGGTTTCGCCTGCGCCGTCGTAGTTGAATACATAGTAAGTTGCGCCGTCGATTACTTTTGTTCCGTCGGCAGCTTTGCCGGGCCATCCGCCGAACACTTCCTTGTCGCCCCAGGCATAGAGGTAGTTGCTGTCCCATGCGAGAGTGTTTTCAACGTAGATAGTGTAGGGGTGGGTTACGGGATCGACCGGAGGAACGATCGGGCCTACAACGGGGGGATTCTTCGGGTCAACAGCCTCAACAGTAAGGTCGGCGTTGAGAAGGAAGTAGTAGTCCTGGTTGAGGTCTACGCCGAGCACATCGTTGTTTTCGATCTGCTTGCCGCCATTGTTGTTGTTGGCGATGAAGGTGTAGTGGAGACCGTTGTTTGCTGCGCCGCAGTCCCAGTAGGTGTATTCAACACCGTTGATTTTCTGGGTGCCTGTGGGAGCGACGCCGGGCCAGCCGCCGAAGAGTTCGGGGAGGTCGGTACCCCATGCGTACATGGTGATTGCATCCCAGCCGGTGTTGTTGATTACGAAGATTGCGTAGCCGTCATGTTTAACGGAGGGTTCAACTTCCACTTCCTCGCAGCCGTCGGCTGTGATGCGAACGTAGTAGTCGCGGTCGAGCACAACGTCGAAGTCTTTGAGCTGAACGCCGCCGTTGTTATTGTTGAAGATGAGGTGTTCGGTGAATCCTGCATTTTCTTCGCCGGTGTCGAAGTATTTCCAACGTGTGCCGTTGAGTTCTACGGTGCCGGTGGGTGTCATACCGGGCCATGCGCCGCAGATTTCGGCGTCGCCCCAAGCGTACATTGCGAGGGCATCCCAGCCGGTCTGGTCGTCGACATAGATTACGTAGCCGTCGTGGGGTATTTCACCGGGATCGACGGGAGTCTCAAAGTAAGCGGCCCAACGGTTAACGGTAACGTTGATGCGTCCGCCAAGTTCGGGACATTCGGTGTGGAGCACGTCTTCGTCGCGGAGCGAGCGTTCGATACCTTGCTGCTCGTTGAAGAAGGTGTAGCCATCGGCGAGCGATGTGCCTTCGGCGAAATCGGAGGGATAGAGGTAGATACCCCATTTCACATTGTTGTCGGTGCACTTTTCGAGTTTCCAACGCATGTCGCCTACCACGGCTTCGGGGTCGCCGCCGTTGAATGCGCCCACGATGTAAATGTCGTTGTCTGCCAAGGTGGCCTGAGGCATGATCACCTCAAGAAGATAAGCGCCTTCCTTTGTGGGGAACTGGGGCAACTCATGGTCGAACACGAGGTCGTCCTTGCTGCATGCTGCCGAAGCGAAGAGAAGGAGCACGAGTGCCAGCAGATTGAATATCTTATAATTTTTCATTGTTTTTAAGATTTGATAGTGAGCCAATTACTCATTAATAGCCGGGGGTCTGAACGAGACCGGGGTTAACCATAAGGGCAGTCTGGGGCAGAGGATACCATTCGTACTTGCGGTCGCGTTTAGCGGGCAGGTCGAAGCCGGATTCGTTGGCACGGCCGAAGAACCACCACTGGCCCTGGGTGAATTTATCGAAGCGACGGAGGTCGGTGCGGCGACGGTAGCCTTCGTTGATGAATTCAACGCCCCATTCGGAGAGCATCCAGTCGAGGTCGTATTTCCAGAAGCCTGCGGGAGCGCCGGGCACGGGTTCTGTGTCAAGAACAGAGGGGTTGGCGAAGTAGCGGCCACGTACCTGGTTGACGAGATCCTTGGCACCGTCGGCATCGCCGGAGCGCATCTTGCACTCGGCAAGTGTGTAGTAAGCCTCGGCGATACGGAATTCCACTTCACCGATGTTGCGGAAGTTAAGGCCGGTAGATACGGGAGCAATCGGGTATTTGATCAAGCGGTAGCCCGAGTTGGTTTCGCCCCAGCGGGGTGACATCACCACTTCGAGGTCGCGGCCAAGGTTCTTGAATGTGCCGAGCTGGTCGACGTAAACAAGGGGTTCGCCATCGCGGTCGGCATCACCTTTCATCGGTTCGCCTGTGCCGAAGTTGGCTTTCATTTCGCCCATGAGGAACATGCCGCGATAGTTGTTCGAGGCAAGATCCCATACGTAAGGCTGCTTGCGCACGTCGAGGTCGGACATACGGTCGTAGATACCGCCGAGTTTGTCGCCGTAGCCGTAGATGAAGCTCTTGCCGCCGGTGTCGGTACCGCCGGTGGGAAGCACTGTGCCGGAATTGTCGCGCGAGGGAGTAAGGATTGTACAGTTCCATGCACCGCCTTCACCGTCGCTCTTGCCGCCGAAATATTCATCCCAGTTATAGGCAAGCGAGGGGAAGTTACGCATGTTGCTGAATTCGAGCTGGCCTACCTCGCAAGCATATGCGAAGATAATTTCAGGGCAGTTGTAGTTGTCGTAGCCGAACACGTCGCGGTAGTCGGCAGCGAGGGAGTAGTTACCCCATTCGCCGTCGATAAGTTTCTGGGCGATTGCGGCGGCGTCGGTGTATTTGGCTTCTTTGATGAAGACTTCGGAATTGAGGAGCAGACGCATCTTGATCATGCGGTTTGCAGCCTGGTTCATGCGGATCATAGTGGCGCGCGAACCGTCTTCTTTCATAAGGAAGGGGAGCGATTCATCGAGCTCGGTGGCGATGAAGTCGAAGATTTTCTTACAGCTGGTGTCGAAATCGGGGTCGGCGGAGCCGGGGATATCGTTACCGCTGGGGATATCGGTGTTCAAGGGAAGAGCGCCGCCCCAGAGTTCGAAGTTCTTGTAATATGCCCATGCGCGCATCGAGCGTACTTCGGCGATATACATCTGCTTGGCTTCCTCGGTCATGCCGATAGACTCGGCGTTGATGCCGTTGAGGTCGTGGATAAGGAGGTTGCAAAGGCCGATAGTGGTCCATGCGGCTTCCCAAGCCTGCTTGATGATTACGGATTCGGAGTTCCAGGTCTGCGATGAGAGCACGAATTTTTCGGCTTCGTCCCAGCCCCATGCGCCGCCGTTCCATGTGCGCCATGCCATCTGGTCGGCCGACAGTTCCTGGAGGAAATTGTTCTTTTCGTAGTTGTTGCCGGTGCGGATGCTGGCGTAGATGGGAGCGATGGCTGCCTGAACGGAAGTTTCGTTCTGGTAGTAAGCGTTGACGTCCACGCGGTCGAAAACCTTTTCGTCAAGGTCGGTGCATGAGCTCATCGAGATCGACACGGCGGCAAGCACACCAAGGCTCAGTGATATATAGTGTTTCATTTTGTTTTAAAATCTGAATGTTACCGATTATTTGAAGCGCAGTGTCACACCGAAGGTCACGGATGTGGATTCGGGATATGAGCTTGCGGTGTCGATACCCGGAGTGATACCATTCTGGTTTACAATCGAAGGATCGTTGCCGGAGTAGCCGGTGATGGTGAAGAGGTTCTTGGCTGCCACATAGAGGCGGAGGCTCTGCACGAGCGAGCCGCGCTTGAGGGGCACTGTGTAGCCGAGGGTAACGTTCTGGAGCTTGAAGTAGTCGCCTCTTTCAAGGAAGTATGAAGAAATCACACCGCTGGAGGCATATACGTTCTTGTCCTTGGTGTAGGCTGAGCGGAGCACGTTGGCCTGGCCGCTGCCACGGAGACCCATGCCGTATTTACGCATGTTGTAGATATCGAATCCGAAGGCGCCGTTGAACATGAGGCTGAGGTCCCAGTTCTTGTACTTGATGTCGTTGGACCATGTGAGGAAGTGCTCGGGAGCACCGTTGCCGATCACACGCTTGTCTTCGGGGTTGGCCTGTGTGGCGAGGATGGGCTCGTTGTCTTTGTTGAGCACCATGATGTCGCCTGACTCGTTCACGCCGCAATATTTGTAACCGTAGTACTGGGCTATCTTGTTGCCTTCTTCAACACGGAAGAAGTAGGTGTTGGTACCCACGCCGGGGAGCAGGTAGAGGTCGAGGTAAGATGCCTTGTAAATGTCGTTGGACAGTTTGGTGAGCTTGGTTGTGCCCCAAGAGTAGTTCACGCCGGTGGTCCACTTCACGGGGGTGTCGTTGAACACGTCGTAGTCGAGAGCGATTTCGATACCGGTGTTCTTGGTAGTACCTACGTTGACGAGGATGTCGGAATAGATATACGGGGGCTGGGGAGCGGTGTAGTTGTAAAGGAGGTCCTGCGAGCGGCGGTCGAAGTATTCGATAGAACCACCGAGGCGGTTGAAGAACATGAAGTCAACACCAACGTTGGCCGACACGAGTTTTTCCCAGCCAAGTTGAGAGTTGGCGTTGTTGGACGGGCGGAAACCGGTCTGCCATCCGTCGGGGAATTTGTATGAGCTGTTAGATGAGTAGGTGGAGATTGACTTGTAGGAGTCGAAGTCGCTTCGGCCTGTCACACCGTAAGATACACGGGGTTTCAAGGTCTGGATTTTGTCGGTGAGGTCTTCCATGAAGCTCATGTTGGTCATTTCCCATGCCAAAGATGCGGAGGGGAAAGCACCCCACTTGTGGTCGGCACCGAATTTGGTGGAGCCTTCGTAGCGGAGAGAAGCGGAAGCCATGAGGAGGTTGCGCCAGTTATAGTTCACACGGCCGAAGAAACCGATGAGGGTTGATTCGGATTTGCCGGCGTACATGTTGGCAAGACCGTCTTTGAGGAAGGAACCGGTACCGATGCCGTGCCAAAGGAGCGAGTCATAGTCGAAGCCTTTGTTTTCCATGAACATCTGTTCCCAGCTGGAGCGTTCGAAAGTGTAACCCACGAGCACTTTGGCGTCGTGTTCGTCGTTGGTGAACTGGTAGTTGCCGGTCCATTCCAACATGTTGGTCCACCATTTCTGGTATTGGATGGAAGCACGACCCTTGTAGCCGCCCCAGAAAGATTCACCGGAGGTGGTGGGGGTGTAGTAGTCGCTCTTGAGGTCGTTGTACTGGATAGCGTATGAGAGGTTGGTGTAGACGCGGTTGTTGTCGTTGCTCCATACGTTCCATTTGAGGTCGGCGTTGCCGAGCACATATACGCGGCGGCCTTGGCTGGTGTTTACTTTAAGCTGCTGAACGGGGTTCTTGATGCTTGTGGGCGAAGTGGGCTGATAGTAAGAGCCGTCTTCGTTGTAAACGGGCATGGTGGGGTTGAAGCCAAGGGCGGTGTCAAACATGCCGTCGTCGCCCCATTTTTCGTTCACGCGACGAGTCGAAAGAGATGTGGTGAACTGCAAGCGGCGGTCGAGAGCCGACTGCTGGAGGGAGAAACGCAAGCCATATTCCTCGCGGCCCGATACGATGTCGAGACCGTTGGCTTTCTTATAAGAGATAGAGCCGGAGTAAGAACCGTTGGCAGTGTTGCCGTCGATTGCGAGGTAGTGGTTGGTGTCGTAAGAGTAGTCGCGGGTGATGAGGTCGTACCAGTCGGTGTTGTAGCCAAAGTCGGCCTGACGACGGCTGCGACGGAATTCATCGGCAGTGAGCACTTCGGGCTTGTTCTTTGCGAAAGCAAGAGAGATGTAGCCGTCGTAGGTGATGGAAGCGCCTTCACCGCCGGCGTTGCCGCGACGGGTTGTAACGAGGATTACACCGTTGGCACCGCGAGTACCGTAGATGGCAGCGGAAGCGGCGTCTTTGAGCACGGTCATCGATTCGATGTCCTGGGGCGAAAGGTTGCGGATGTCACCGCCGGCGATACCGTCGATCACAACGAGCGGGCCGTTGCCGGCAGAAAGCGATGTGGCACCGCGCACCTGAAGGCTCGAAGAGGCGTTCGGGTTGGCAGAAGCGTCGGATGTTACGTTAAGACCGGCTACTTTACCGGTAAGCATTTCCATGGGGTTGTTCATGGCACCCACCTGGAAATCGTCCTTGCTCACTTGCACGATCGAGCTCGAAAGTTCGCGGCGGCTGAGCGAGCCGTAACCGATAACGACCACTTCGTCGAGCGACTGTGTGTCGTTCAGCATCATTACATTAATAGTAGTGCGTCCTTTTACTTCCACTTCCTGGGGTTCGTAACCCACATAAGAAACGGTAAGGATGCCGTCGGAAGGAACGTTGTTAAGGGTGAAATTACCGTCAAGGTCGGTATTCACACCCATCGAAGTTCCTTTAACCATTACTGTGGCGCCGATTAATGTCTCGCCCGTCTCGTCGGTCACCGTACCTGTAACGGTGATCTGAGCAAACGTAGTCAATGACATTGTCAGCAGTCCAATCAGCAACAACACGCTGCGGCGCAGAGCACAGTTTTTGAGGGACATACTCATAGTTTAATTGATTTAAGTTTTTTGAAATTAGATTTGGTAAAATTCCTTTAGTGAAAATTTTTTCACAAAATTATTGTTAAAAAGTCGTATTGCAAAGAGCCTCAAATGCAAATCAAAGTCCAATCAAATGAATATAATTTGATATTCAAGCATTTACATCTATTTTAACATTTAAAAATCAAAGTCATTTCACCTACAATCAAACCCCGTGCAGGGCCGCAAACATCAAATTCCGCCCCTCTATCCATTAAAAAAATTAACTTAACGCGCCATTTTCGCGCATTAAGTTAAACAACGTTAATCAAGCCAAAGAAGGAGGCTATCCGTAATACGGTGCATTGCGTCTCCGTTAGGAGACTAATATTGTAGCGCGGGGTGACAGCCCCGGGGGATATGGATTGTTATTAATTAGGGTGTCGGAGCGGAGCCCGCCGGAGCGTTCGATAACGCCAACCGTGATGCAGAACGCTACGCTCGCGCTCGCTCCAATACCAAACCCGGCCAACGTCAACATACCGGGGGTTCCGCTATCGCTCCACCCCCGGCTACATTCTTGAATCGCTACGCGATTCCATGCCCCGACTTTTAGACTTTTGTCCAAAGGAGGATATTTCGACAAAAGCGACAAGCAATTCTGCTGTGGCAGAGCCACAGTCTTTCAGGTAACCCCCGGCTTCAGCCGTGGGGAAATTCAAGACACTAATCACGGTGTGGCGGAGCCACACTCTATATACGCTTGCACAAGCAAGAGTGTGGCGCTGCCACACCGCCCGTTGGGATATTCACGTCCCCCACGGCTGAAGCCGGGGGTTACCTAAGAGATTGTCGCTCTGCGACAATTTTGAATACATTAATTCATTTTTTTCACATACCTTATCCATTATACCTTATACTTTCACAGGAGCCCCAGCTCGACTTGGGAGGCGATGCGCTCGATGCGCGAGTCCTCGGAATCGGTGTCGGGACGGTAGGTGCCTTTGAGGCTTACGCCGAAGAGCTTGCCGAAGCCTTGCCAGAACGAGGCGCGAAATGTGCCGAGAAATGCTTTGAGGATGTTGTAGGACGATTGATGCGTCTCGCGCTGAATCAATTTTACAAGGATGCGCGCCTGAGTGCGCGAAAATTTTTTCAGCACGGGCTTGTATTGCGCGAATATCTCTTTTTCCATTTTTTTGAGATATTGGTCGCGCTCTTTCTGCGTGGGGAAGGTTTCGAGGTACTCGTAGGTCTCGACAAGCGTCTCGGCAATGAGTTTTGCATACGGGAGGGTCACTTTCACGTTGCGCACAAGCCGGTTATACTCCTGCCGCTCTTTTTCGTTTTTGAACCGCATGGCGGGATACACCACCAGGTCGGTCATGACATATACTATCATCGAGTCGCCTGCCTCGTCTTGCGTCCAGTAGTAGCCTTTGTAATATTGGATGCGCCCGTCGCCGGGATGTTCGAGCGTGCGCTCCTCGGCCACGGCTCCGAAGGCCGCGGCAAGCATCACCGCCGGTATAATGAGCATCTTGCGCATCGATATGTTATTTTCTCACTAAACGTATGGCATTGATAAAAGTTTGTCCGCGCCGGGGTGTGAATCCAACGGCAACGCCGCGTCCGCCGGTGGCCGTGACGTCGACGCGGATGTCGAGCGGACGCTGACGGCCGGCCTCGGCGCGGACATCGAGCGCGGGAAGCACCGTAACGCCGTTGACCGTCACGTCGAAACAGTCGTCGGACTCCTCATGGAGGGCCGAATTGCCGAGCTCGTAGACAAGGGCCTGATATTCTTCTTTTGTAAGGTCGGCCCAATGAAGATAGAGGGCATAGTCGCCGTCGGGCACATCGAAGCGGAATTCGTCGAGGCCACGGCGCGCAGTCTGGTAGAGCGGGTCGTTGGCCGTGCCGAGGATGCTTACGTCGGAGGCCGGAAGGCTGCCAACCCAGTTTTTCAATGTGTAAGGCTCGCCGCCTACATAGCCCCACGACCCGGGCCGATATGGCTGCTCGGGCATCCAGCACACGCCGGTGGCGGGGTCGGTGAACGAGCGTGAGGCTCCGGCAAGGACGCTTATGTCGGTGAACGTGCCGTCGAGATGATATGGTATGCCGTGAAGGTCGATGCTGATGGCCGCGGCGCATCCTCCGGCCACGGCAAGGAGATTGTTCGCCCCGGGCTTCAAGTCGACATCGGCACGGGCCACTCCGCCTTCCGCGACAATTGTCGACGGCTCGCCGCCGTTTATGCTCAGGCTCACCTCGGGGAGGTTGGTGTATATTTTTATTTCAGTACGGAAGCTGCCCGTGGAGTCGAGCTGCGCGGCCCGGCGCGTCCAATCGGCGTTGGCAAACTGCACAAACGGCTCGGCGGCAAGGTTTGCCTTGTAGAGCCAATAGGTGTTTTTGGGCCGGCGGTCGAGGGTGACGATGCCTTTGAGGTTGACATGGGGCACGGCGTTGCCTCGCGCCTCGCTGTAAAACTCGTTGAGATTCCACAAGTTGGCGCCGGCCACAAACCGACGCTCGGCTATGGCGCGTAGATAATGCTCCTGGTAGAGGTCGGTATACTCCATCGAGTAGTCGTACATCTGCGGACGGTCGGAATGTATGCGGCTGTCGCAGTCGGAGCCGTATTCGGTTATTATCACGGGCTTTGACGGATACTTGGCATGAAAATCGTCGAGGAAAGCGTCAAAATCGCCGAATTTGCCGCCGTACCAACCTTGGTAGAGGTTCCATCCTATTATGTCGGCCGAATCGAGCAGCCCGGCCCGGCTGTAAAGCGCGAGGTTGCCGAAACATGGCAGAAGGGTGTAGCGCGAGGGGTCGAGGGCTTTGGCAACGGCGTTTGTTGTGTCGGCCTGCAATTTCACTTCTTTTAAATAATGTTCGCGCGCGAGGTCGCCTTCCTTGTAGGGGATGGAGAGCAGCACCTCGTTCATATAAGCCCAGGCCACCACCGACGGGCGGTTGAAATTCTGCTTTATCATCTCGCGGAGCATGTCGAGCGAGTTGGAAAGGAAGGCCTCGCTCTCGGTCACGGCGTTCACCACCGGTATCTCCACCGTGGTGATGAGGCCTTCGCGGTCGCAGGCATCCATCAGCAAGGGGTCTTGGGGATAGTGCGACACACGCAGGAAATTCGCGCCCATGTCCTTGATGAGCCGGATGTCTTGGAGGTGGTAGTCGTCGGAAAGGGCCCAGCCCTTGTCTTTGAAATCCTGATGGCGGTTGGTGCCCATCAGTTTCAGGGGCTTGCCGTTGAGGGAGAATCCGCGGTCGGGGTCGAACTCGAACCAACGGAAGCCGAAGCGGTCGGTCTGCGTGTCTACAACGCGTCCGCCTGCCGTTATGGTGGTTTCCACGGAATATTGGGCGGGGGCGTCGGGACTCCACAACGCGGGATTATCGACAATGTAGTCGAACACCGTCATCGACATTTTCTCTCCGGCGGCTACGGTGCCTTTTTTCTCCGCACGTGCCACCACCTTGCCGTCGGGCGCGACAAGCCGCTGGTCGACGGCTATCTTCGCGGCCTTGTCGCCAAAATTGTCGACAAGCACATAGACTGTGGCCCGCGCCTTGCCGTCGGCCACCTCGGGCGTAACCACATACACGCCCGACGAGGCGTAGTCCGACCGCGAGAAATGCACCGGCTCCTCGATTTCGAGAAACACGTCGCGGTAGATGCCGCCGAAAAAGGTAAAATCGGCGCTTAGCGGAGCTATGTCGGGGTTGTGTGAATTGTCGACCGTCACTTCAATCTCGTTCTGGCCGGGATGCACATATGGGGTGATGTCGAACACAAAAGCCGAATATCCGCCCACGTGCTCGCCGGCCTCGTGGCCGTTGACACGCAGGCTCGTCGTCTGGTTCGCGCCCTCAAATTCGAGGAATACGCACTTCCCGGCTATCGTCTCGGGTAAGGTCAGACTCTTTACATAGCGCCCCGTGCCGCGATAATATCCGTCGATGTCGTCGTCGGCATCGGCGGCGTTCCATGTGTGAGGCAAATCGACGCGCACGGCCGTATCCGGCTCGCGTCCGTCGAAAAAAGTCCAGTTTGCGTTCACCGACACCTTCGTGCCGGCCCACATCTGGGCCCATGCGGCAACGACGGCAACAACAGCAAGTATATAATTTCTCATCTATAATCCGGATTGATTCGCATTGCAAATTTGCGAAAAAATATCCGAACCTCCAACATTCCTACAATTTCATTTTCAGAAACTCCCGCACGCCAGGAAAACTTATCGCTATGCGCTTTGCCTTTGGCAAAGAATTCAGAGGATTGTGGCGAAAATTCACAAGCCAGAGGCTTGTGTTCCTACCTGTTTCCCCGGAAAGTTTCGAGTATAAGTGATAAAAATCCATAATTACACCTATTATTTCCACTTATACTCGAAACTTTGACGCAAAGATACATACTTTTTAAGGAAAAGTTAAAAAGTTGGAGCGCGGTGTTGAAAATCTCGGGAATAATTTATAATTTTGTGGCGGAATATACCTTAAAATCCACCATTTCTTGCAACGCACATCTTGAAAATTTAGTCCAAAACAAAATGGCATTCAACTACATCACCGCACAGGAAGCCGCCGCAATGATCAACGACGGCGACACCATCGGCTTGTCCGGCTTCACTGCCCCCGGCACTCCAAAAGCCATCCCTAACGCTATCGCCGAACGTGCCGAGAAAGAGCACGAAGAAGGCCGTCCCTTCAAGATCAACCTTTTCACCGGCGCCTCCACCTCCGACCGATGCGACGGCGCGCTCTCACGCGCCAATGCCATCAACCGCCGCGCTCCCTACCAGAACGTGCCCGACCTGCGCAAGCGCATCAACTCCCACGACGCCCACTATTTCGACCGCCATCTCTCGGAAATGGCCCAGGAAATGCGCTACGGCTTCTACGGTCCTGTCGACTATGCCATAATCGAGGCCGCCGCCATATCTCCCGACGGCGAAATTATCCTCGGCACAGGCGTAGGCAACGTCCCCACATTCGCACACATGGCCAAGAAGATTTTCATCGAACTCAACGAAAATCTGCCCGAGCAACTCCACGGCATGCACGACGTGATTCTGCTCCAGGATCCTCCTTACCGCCGCGAAATCCCCATATATAAGGCTTCCGACCGCATCGGCTCGCCGGTGCTCAAAGTCGACCCGTCGAAGGTTGTCGGCATTGTCCGCACCAAATTCTACGACGGCGTGAAGGCTTTCTCCGCTCCCGACGAAGTGTCGAAGCAAATCGGCGCCAACGTGGTGCGCTTCCTCGTGAGCGAATACCGCCGCGGAGGCATCCCCAAGGAATTCCTCCCCTTGCAGTCGGGCGTGGGCAACGTGGCCAACGCCGTGCTCTACGACCTGGGCGAATCCAGCGAAATACCCCCGTTCATGATGTACACCGAGGTTATTCAGGACGCCGTGCTCGAACTCATGCAGAAAGGCAAATGTACTTTCGCCTCGACTTGCTCGATGACATTCGCCGACGCCACCGAGGAACGCCTCTTCGCCGACATGGACTTCTACAAGGACAAAATCCTGATGCGTCCCGCCGAAATATCGAACAATCCCGAGGTTATCCGCCGAATCGGCGTGATTGCCATGAACACGGCCCTCGAAGCCGACATCTTCGGATGCGTCAACTCCACCCACGTGCTCGGCACTAAGATGATGAACGGCATCGGCGGCTCGGGCGACTTCACCCGCAACGCCTACATCTCCATCTTCTCCTGCCCGTCGGTAACCAAAGGCGGCCTCATCTCCAACATCGTGCCCATGGTGGCCCACCCCGACCACTCCGAACACTCGGTCGACATCCTCGTCACCGACCAAGGCATCGCCGACCTCCGCGGAAAAGACCCCGTTCAACGCGCCCACGAGATTATCAACAACTGCGCTCACCCCATGTACCGCGAACTGCTCAACGACTATCTCAAAATCGGACGCGGCGGCCAGACACCTCACGTGCTCGAACGCGCCTTCGCATTCCACAACGCCTTCAACGAAACCGGCGACATGCGCAACGCATCGTTCTCCTGACCCACATAATACATTCTGCACCAAATACAAGCATCCCGCTCACACGGGATGCTTTTTCTTTGCACAAAAAAAGATTTTTTAATATACTAAAAATTTTAATTAATATATTTTAACACATTTTCGCAAAAATCCACACTACCTTTGCAAAGAATTATCCGGCCATGTTCAAGCCGATTCGACACAAGCGAAAAAGCCCTCTTAAACCAATATATTATATGAGACCGAATCTTAGCAAACTTATCAAACTCGACCGCGTGCCCGAACGCTATTACGCCCCGAAAAACGAGGTGGAAATGGCCGCCCTGAGCCGTGAGGAAAAAATCTATGTCGAGATTTCCGAATCGATTGTAGAAGGCGCAATGGCAGAAGCTCGCCGTATCGCCGATATTATAAACAATAGCGTAGCCACAAAAGGAAAATGCGTACTCGCGCTCGGTGCCGGAAACGGCACTCACGCCGTTTACGAGCAGCTTATCCGCCTCAACCACGAAGGACAGGTAAGTTTCCGCAAGGTTATAGTATTCAACATAAGCGAATTCTACCCCACCGGCGACGCCACTCCCAGCACTCTCAAACGCCTTCATTCCGTACTCCTCGACCATGTCGACATCCGCCCCGAAAACATCCACTCAATGGACACTTCGGTGCCCCGTGAAGACGTGTGGCGCGTGAGCAAGGACTACGAGGCTCAAATCGACCGCGCCGGCGGAATCGACCTTTTTGTGTGCGAAATCGGCCCAAAAGGCTCGCTCGCGTTCAACGAACCGGGTACAAAATACGGCGCCGGATGCCGCCTTGTGCTTCTCGGCAACGAAATACGCCACCAGATTGCCGCCGACTATAAAGTAGACGAAGCTCCGCTCACCGCCATCACCCTCGGCATCGGCAACCTCATGCAGGCCCGCCACATCAACTGCATGGCCTGGGGCGAAAATTATGCCGACGTGATAGCCCGCGCCATCGAAGGCCCTGTCACCGATGCCCTCCCGGCATCATATCTCCAAAGCCACACACATGCCGTGATAGTAATTGACCTCGCCGCCGCCGATGAACTCACCCGCATAGCACGCCCTTGGAAAGTAACTTCTTGCGAATGGAACGACCAGCTCACACGCCGCGCCGTGGTATGGCTCTGCCACATGACAGGAAAACCCATCCTCAAACTCACCGACCGCGACTACAACGACTGGGGCCTCGGCGAACTCCTCGCCGTGTACGGCTCGGCATATAAGGCCAACATCAAGATTTTCAACGACCTCCAGCATACAATCACCGGATGGCCCGGCGGAAAACCCAACGCCGACGACTCCACTCGCCCCGAACGCGCCACCCCCTACCCCAAGCGCGTGATTGTGTTCTCGCCCCACCCCGACGACGACGTGATTTCCATGGGCGGCACCCTCAAACGCCTTGTCGACCAAGGACATGACGTGCACGTGGCCTACGAGACATCGGGCAATATAGCAGTGGGCGACGAAGACATGATGCGCTACGTGATGCTCATGGACGGCATCGCCGAAAATTTCGGCATCGACACCGACATGTTCAAGGAAAAGTCGGAAGGAATCCACCAATACATCTCTGAAAAGAAACCCGGCGACGTCGACTCCGCCGACATACGCTATCTCAAAACCATAATCCGCCAATGCGAGGCTCGCACCGCATGCCAGTATATCGGCGTTAAGAAAGAAAACGTCCACTTCCTCGGACTTCCCTTCTACGAGACAGGCACAATCAAAAAAGGCGACCTCTCGCAGGCCGACGTCGACATCGTGAAACAACTCCTTACCGACGTAAAACCCGACGAGATATTCGTGGCCGGCGACCTCGCCGACCCCCACGGCACCCACCGCGTATGCCTCGACGCCGTGCTCGCCGCCATCGACGAGCTCCTCGACGAACCCTGGATGCAAGACTGCTACACATGGATGTACCGCGGCGCATGGGCCGAATGGGAAATCGACCACATCGAAATGGCCGTGCCCCTCAGCCCCGAAGAACTCCGCTTCAAGCGCAACTCCATCCTCAAGCACCAGTCGCAGATGGAAAACGCCCCCTACCTCGGCGACGACGACCGCCTCTTCTGGCAGCGCGCCGAAGAACGCAACCGCGCCACAGCCAAACTCTACGAAGACCTCGGCCTCGCCTCCTACGAAGCCATCGAAGCCTTCGTCCGCTACCATCCCGTCAAAGGCTAATCGCCCTAAACACCGCTATACAGGCCGCTCCCGCCCACCGGGAGCGGCCTTTTTTAGGCACAAGCCGTAATTCCAGCGCATTATTATTCAACTATCAGTGAGTGAATACACCCGATAGGAACACAATTGATTCAAAATAATTTGTGAAATCCGCGAAATTTGTGTAATTCGTGGTAAAAAAGAGCGCGGTCGCGCTCCGGGGTACACAAATTTCACATATCGCACGAATTTCACAAATTTCTTTCCGAATCGCTACGCGATTCCATGCACCGACTTTTCAGCTTGTGCCTTTTTTTACTATATTTGCACCCAAAACATAATTTTATATGTGTAAAAAACTGCTCAATCTATTTTTTATCCTGCTGTTTGTAACAGGCATATACCCTGTATCCCCGCTTTTGCTGCAAACGGCACCGTGAGCGACGACACCATTACGTTCACCACTTCACGCGCCGTCGGCGAGAATATAAAACTCAACATCAAGGCTTCCGACAATATCGAGATTTCCGGCATTGCCGAAACCACAAATCTCACCGGCCCGAACACATTCACGCTTACATCTCAGACCGTGGTGATAAAAGGCCCCGTCACCACATTTGAATGTCCGGACAACGGCATAACCTCGCTCGATGTTTCCAAAAACAAAAAACTTTCCATCCTCAAATGCGAATGCAACCTCCTCGATAGCCTTGACCTGAGCAAAAACCCTGCAATTAGGTATGTCAAATGCTACGGAAACCGCATCAAAGGCGAGGCTTTGACTCAAATGATGGATTCTCTGCCCCAAGACATCATCATTGAGTTTGACAAATCATATGCTGAATAATTCAACGCATTGCCTCACAACCGGAGTCACCAAAGCCTGCTAAAATAATACACGGCTCGTGGGGGCATACACCGTGATTACCTTAACTTTCTAATCGGTGATACTTATATCACTATAATGGTGTATTAATTGTCTGACAATAATAATAGTTTGTAACTTTTTTACTATATTTGCGCATTATTTGCAACCAAATCACAATTTTTATGTGTAAAAAACTACTCAATCTATTATTTACCCTGCTGTTTGTAACAGCAATCGGTTCTGTTTCCTCATTTGCGGCAAACGGCATCGTGAAGATGAAAACCGATGCCCCTGCCGGCACAAAACTGCGCATCCAGACCAGCCCGTACGACAACACTGTGGAAGGTGCCGACAAGGGCGATTTCGTGGGCGAGTTCTTCTCGAAAGGCCCAGGCTCGGAAATCACCATCACCTGCAACAACCTCGCGCAACTCGAAGTGTACGGCTGCCAGCTGTCGGAAATCACCATCGCCGACGCACCCGAACTCTTCATCCTCAAATGCTACAACAATAATCTTACGTCGCTCGACGTAAGCATGTGCCCCGAACTCGCAATCATCGATTGCAAGAACAATCGCATCGCATCGCTTGACCTCAGCAATTGCACCAAACTCGAAGAAGCATACGTATCAACCAACAATCTGTCTTCTTTCACTCTCGGCACACAGCCGCTTCTGAAAACGCTCGAATGTGCCGAGAATCCGCTCAGCACACTTGACCTCAGCAATTGCGCGGCCCTTGAAGACCTCCGCATCGACAAATGCGAGTTCTCGTCCATCGACCTGAGCCACTGCCCGGAACTGTGGTGGATATTCGCCTTCGGCAACAATTTCAAAGGCGAAAGCATGGCTAATTTCATTGCCGGGCTTCCCGAGGCCAAGGCCACCGGAATGTTGTATATCGTAGACACCGCCGACAAAGACGAGACCAACGTATGCACCATGGAGAATGTAAGGGCGGCTGCCCAGAAAGGATGGGCCACCATGGACTATTCCGGAGGTAAAGGCTCTGAGACACAACTCGGAGTGTTCTATCCGGGATGCGACTATGTGCCCTCTGTGAGCGACAACACCATCACGCTCACCACTTCACGCGCCGCCGGCGAGACTATAAAACTCAACATTAAGGCTTCCGACAATATCGAGATTTCCGGCATTGCCGAAACCACAAACCTCACCGGCTCAAACACATTCACGCTCACATCTCAGACTGTGGTTGTCAAAGGCAATGTCACATCATTTGAATGTCCGGGCAACGACATCACATCTTTATCGTTTGACAACCCCTCGCTTATCACCTACATCGACTGCCGCGACAATAGAATCGAGACTCTCAATCTCTCCGGAGCCTCCTCGCTCCAGCAACTCTATGCTCAGAAAAATAGCCTTACGTCGCTCGACATGACCGGATGCGACAAAATGATGCGTCTCGACTGCTATATCAATAACCTGCACGGCTCGGCCATGACCGCCTTCATGAATTCGCTCTGCACATCTACATCCGAGCCATATCTCTTTGTAATCGACACTAAGGCTCCCGACGGCGCCGAGCACAATGTGGCGTCGACAACGCAAGTATCGATCGCAACGGGCAAAGGATGGAAAGTATTCGACTACATAAACGGCGACCGCTACGGCTTCGGCACAGCATACGCCGGCTCTGAGCCCACCGAGCCCGAGGAATACTTCACTATCACACGCACAGCCAAGGGCGAAATCCAGCCGCAATTCACCCTGGCCGTACCGCAGACTGAAATACCGAAGGTGGAAGGCGGCGAAGTATTGGGCTGGAACGGCTCATTGCTCACTATCCGCATGAAAGAAGAAACGGTAAAAATCTACGGCGATGTCACAGGATTGCAGATGATGTTCGGTGCAATCGACGCTATCGACGTGTCGAACCTGCCAAACCTCAATGAACTCAACGTGGCCCTTAACAATATTACCTCTCTCGATGTCTCCAAAAACAAAAAACTTTCCATCCTGAGTTGCGAGTGCAACCTCCTCGAAAGCCTCAACCTGGGCCAGAATCCCGTAATTGAATACGTAAACTGCTACGGAAACCGCATCAAAGGCCAAGCCATGACACAAATGATGGAATCGCTGCCCCAACGCACGCGCCAGGACTATGGCACCATCATTGTGTTCGACGAATCATATGCCGAAGAATTCAACGTATGCCTCACCACCGACGCCACCATAGCCCTGCGTAAATATTGGGTGCCTTGCGAACTTGACGCCGACGGCAACGCCATACAGTACGACGGCGTGGCCCAGGATGGCATTGCCAACGTGTCGGGCGACAGCACAAAAGCCGTCTACGATGCCGCAAATGCCCTTATCGTAGCTTCCGAGGCAACCGACATCACTGTTTACAACCTCTCGGGCGCGACAGTAGCCAAGGCATCCAATGCCGTCGGCCTGTCGGTCGGCGACCTTCCCTCGGGCATCTACATTGTCCGCGCCGGCTCCGACGTGCTCAAAATCAAAAAATAATCTGAAAATATAAATCGTCAGGCCGGGACTTAATATTCCCGGCCTGTTTATAAATCATGCAGACATGGACGAAAATTATATGATTCCGGAAGAAGTGGCCGACTGGGTAAAGGCCATTGGCTGTGCCGTGACAATCTGCGACACCGACGGACGTATCCTGTATATGAACGACCGCGCGCGCCTCACCTACATCAAGCACGGCAACCTTATCGGGCACAACCTGTTTGCTTGCCACAACGAACGCTCACAGGCCATAATACACCGCCTGCTCGAAAACGGAGGCACAAACACCTACACAGTAACCAAAAACGGCATCCAAAAACTTATCTTCCAAACCGCATGGCGGCGCGACGGACAAGTAGCCGGCCTTGCCGAAATCTCGATTCCTCTGCCTGCCGACATGCCGCACTACGACCGCGACAAACAGTGACCGAACTACAAATCGGGCATCGACGGTGCATTAGGGTTGATTAAACTTCGTCCCAATCCCACAGCTATAAATCCAAGTGTCTGCAAGGCATTTGGATTTTTTTCTTTCGTAACTTTCAACGATGCCGGAGCCTTCATATTTGGCATAGCCGAAAATGCACAACTCGACTTTTCAGTAGACACGACAAGATCCACCAGATTGAACCGCACTTTGCCAAACAGCATCAGTGTTTTCAATCCGACGGTACACTCATAGTCATTCATACCGTGCCATTCGCCGGTGAGAACTGCCATTTCGTTGGGGAGCACTACATTTCCACCCATCGACAAAGGCATATCCGGCACCTTATAGCACGGCGATATCACAACTCCGGCAATACCTGCCATACGGATTGAATCCGGTTCGGCATGAGCCTTAACATAACTCTCATTTGTATCGTAGAAACGGCGGGAGAGCATGCCATACGACGCATCGCCGCTGTCGACCACCATCAGCATGGGATTTCCAAGCACGCTTCCCTTTGTCAAAAGATTCATCTGCGTGCTGAAATACATATTCGGCCGCACGCCGGAGCGCATCGGAGCCTCAGCCGGCACAATAATCTCCTTATTCCTAAAATCGATGGTCACATCCTTCAACCGCAACATAAGCTCGCTCCCGACAATAATATTGAAGGCATCGATATATTGGTCGGCCTCGGCATTGTTCGAAGAAATATCCATAACAAGGAACGGAACATCGCTCACCGTAATATTGCCGATCGCCAACTCCTTGGCAATAACATACGAGCCGTCGCGGCGCCCGACACTGGCAACAGTGTTGGTGGCATCAAGCGGAATAAGATTATACTTGGCTGCAAGCTCGTGCGACACGATATTCACCCCTGCGCCCGTGTCGAAAGTGACATCTGCATCCACTCCATTAATCTTTGTGTCGGAAAGGTGCATTAGCACCGCTTTTTTCTCAGGCTTGCCGACAGGCACTACTCTGAAAGGAACACGCCCCGTCTCACCGTCGAACTTAATTCTATATGGATTATAATCCGCCAAAGCCCTGTACTTATCTCCGTAACGTCTCATCGAAGCAACAGCCGCACTGTCGAGATATTGCTTCGTTGCTCCAAGAACAGACTCTATAACACCGGCAGCCTTGGCGTTATCACCCTCCATGCTCAAATCCATGGAAAACATAACGGCAGAATTAAGCAGATTTTCCAATCCAAGGCTTTCCGAATGGTTATTTAATAGTTCAGCAAAGGCCGGAATCGAAACATCAGGCCTGTTGAAACGATTGCCAAGCAAACAGCGAGAAAACACTTCAAGAAAAGGATGAATGGAATCCTTCGGCGTTGAGGAATAAATGGAATCAAGAGCAAACCAGTCGCCCTCATTCATGGCTTTTCCGATACGCTCATCAACAGATTGTGCCGAAGCGCCAAACAGCCCACAAAGACACAAAACTGTAAATAAACAAACGCCGGATATTCTTCTTATATTCATAACAAAATAATTTATGCAACAAATATAAAGAATAAAATCACAAAACAAAATACAGAAAGTAAAAAAGAGCAAAGATGTGGCTCATTATACCAAAATTGCAGGGACGCACGGCTCGTGCGTCCTCAGTCGGCTGCGCCGGGCCGGAACTATCAGGAACAATGAACGAACCATCGGCGAACTATTTTTTTTTCGTTTGATCGGTAAAGTATCTCTAACTATCTTTTTCTCGCTAAGCTCGAAAGCCCTTGCCGATGTGTGCTAAATGCGCAAGCCGGAGGCTCGCGTTCCTACATGGGTTGCAGGAAGGGGGAGGGCAAAATACCAAACAGTAGGGACGTACGGCCCGTGCGTCCGGGAAACCACATTGGTAATTAATTGATAATCAATCGTTAATCTGCGGACGCACGAGCCGTGCGTCCCTACAATCTCGGTATAAACACCTCTTTTGACTCACAATCCCATTTTCACAAGCCGGAGGGTTCTTTGCCTTTGGCAAAGCGCATGGCGATAAGTGTTCCTGGATGGTAAAAAAGGGAACGCCGGCCGAATCGTTTGATTCGGCCGGCGTTCGAAGGGTGGCGGTGACCTACTCTCCCACTTTCGCAGTACCATCGGCGCTGTGAGGTTTAACTTCTCTGTTCGGAATGGGAAGAGGTGGAACCCTCATGCTATCGCCGCCTTAGTTTCTTTTTTCATCGGGAATTTCCCGACGTGATGGGGGAAAAAGAGCGGATTGGAAAGTCGACACCCAACTTTTTTGAGCTTTATTTGGGACTTTTTCGCAAGCCGGAGGCTTACGTTCCTGATTGCGTTGTTTCTTTCTAAGAAAGGGTTCGGGTGATTAGTATCGCTCGGCTATGACGTTGCCGCCTTTACACCTGCGACCTATCGACGTCCTCGTCTTGGACGGCCCTGTAAGGAGATCTTATCTTGAGGGGGGCTTCGTGCTTAGATGCTTTCAGCACTTATCCTTGCCAGACGCGGCTACCCGGCCGTGCCCCTGGCGGGACAACCGGCGCACCGGAGGTCTGTCCAACACGGTCCTCTCGTACTAGTGTCGGATCCTCGCAAATCTCCAACGCCCACAACAGATAGAGACCGAACTGTCTCACGACGTTCTGAACCCAGCTCGCGTGCCACTTTAATAGGCGAACAGCCTAACCCTTGGGACCTTCTCCAGCCCCGGGATGTGACGAGCCGACACTCCGTCGATATGAGCTCTTGGGAGGGATCAGCCTGTTATCCCCGGAGTACCTTTTATCCTTTGAGCGATGGCCCTTCCATGCGGAACCACCGGATCACTATGCTCTAGTTTCCTACCTGATCGGCTTGTCGGCCTCCCAGTCAAGCGCGCTTGTGCCATTACACTCTGCGTCCGGTTACCAATCGGACTGAGCGCACCTTTAGAAGCCTCCGTTACTCTTTTGGAGGCGACCACCCCAGTCAAACTACCCGCCAAGCGGTGTCCGCGCATCCGCGCGTTAGAAGCCAAATGAGCGAAGGTCAGTATTTCAACAGCGGCTCCACGGAAACTGGCGTCCCCGCTTCGTAGCCTCCTGACTATCCTACACATCGCGCACCCGGCCACAGCGCTAAGCTGTAGTGAAGGTTCACGGGGTCTTTTCGTCCCGTTGCGGGTAATCGGCATCTTCACCGATACTACAATTTCACCGAGCTCACGGTTGAGACAGTGTCCGGATCATTACACCATTCGTGCAGGTCGGAACTTAC
>Ga0209064_1001684_pt1 | contig 31531 bp, 24 predicted proteins | sample Inofromicrocosms_FD_187498 | JGI IMG/M metagenome (GOLD analysis project Ga0209064, IMG submission 187498) | Mouse cecum microbial communities from Vienna, Austria - Inoculum for glucosamine and mucus D2O microcosms (SPAdes) (version 2) | ecosystem: Host-associated > Mammals > Digestive system >... | reverse complement strand
GCTCCGTAGTGAATTTTTACGTTTGCGACAATCATTTTCGAAGAATACTTTGTTTATATAAGACCATTGACCCTCGGTCAAAAGTGTCTGATAGAGATTGATTCTATGCATATGAACAATGTTTTTCTCCTTCAACACTTTGGCTGAGGGTTTGTTATGCCCTATAACATTTTTTCAATTCTAATTTTAAACAGTTTCTTAGACCTGAAATATGCAATTCAAGACCATGTAATCGCCCTTTTGGACCAGTCAATTGTAAAAGGCCAACTTATCGGCAGTGCTTATGGAACTTCGGGCAGGGGATATATTGATTTGCTGCTTTACGACGAGCCTCAATTCCTTGAGTACATTTCCAATGATGAAGTTATCGGAGAACTCTTAAACAACTGTCGTGGTATTCAGTTGAGTGTAAAGGGCTTTACTCGCGATAGTGCAGTGCGTACTCTTAGATAGTAATGAAGTTTAGTGATTGAGTTTGCTGTTTTCGGTTGACTCAGATAATTTCGTGTTGTGTCTTTGGACTTGTTTTAGTAATTTTGTATCTATGAAACGAAAAGGACTCTTGATAGCAGCCATAGTTCTTGCAGTGCTGGTGATTGCCGCTGCTTGCGTGGCCAAATTTTATGTATTCTCTACATGGACCGATGATAGCGTCCGTGTCAATATTGGTGCCGGGGCAGATGTGCGGACTGCGCTTACCAGCCAGCTCGGACCGTCGTTTGGCGGCAAGGTGTATAACTTGTGGAAATGGCAAGGAGGCACACCGGAACTTGCCCACGGGTCGTACGTGGTAGCCGACGGAGACGAGGCTTTGCGCGTTGCCCGTAGGATAGTTAGGGGCCAGCAAACCCCGGTGCGCCTGACCTACAATAATATCCGCACATTTGGCGACCTTTCATCGCGAGTGTCGTCGCAACTCGAGATAGATTCGGCATCGTTTGTTGCAGCTTGCGATTCGATTCTGCCGTCCGAAGGTTTCGGAAGCGGTCAGTATACGGCAGCATTCTTGCCCGATACATACGAATTCTACTGGACCGCATCGCCGGAGACTGTGGTGTGCAAGCTGTTGGCAGAGCGCAATAAATACTGGAATGACGAACGTCGCGCCAAGGCGAAGACATTGGGGCTAAGCCCTGTAGAGGTTCATACCCTCGCATCGATAGTTGCCAGCGAGAGCAACAAGGGTGATGAGTGGGGCAAGATTGCCCGCCTCTATCTCAACCGCCTATCCAAAGATATGCCATTGCAGGCCGACCCCACGGTTGTATTTGCACTCGGCGACTTTAGCCTTCGCCGTGTAACCGGTCAGCATCTCAAGGTTGAATCTCCGTACAATACCTATATCCACCGAGGCTTGCCCCCCGGTCCTATCCGCATGGTAGAGCGTGGTCAGTTGGACGCCGTGCTCGAAGCGCCGTCGCATGAGTACCTGTATATGTGTGCCAAACCGGATTTTTCGGGCTACCACAATTTCGCCAAAGATTATCACCGTCACCGCCTCAACGCGGCTTTATACTACCGAGCGCTTGCCAAGCGAGGCCTTTAGAGGCATAAATTATTGTCAAAAAGAGAAAAAAGATGAGCAACGGCACTTTATGCTCGAAAAAAATGTATAATTTTGTAGAGAATATACCTTAAATCGCAGCTAAGGAATAAAAACAAATCATTAACACATAAATATAAATCAAAACCATGTCAAAGACAGCCACAGCAGCAGCGTCTGCTCCGTCTAAAAATGAGAACTGGGTGGCTATTATCACCATGTTCTTCATTTTTGCGATGATTTCTTTCGTAACCAATATGGCCGCCCCATTCGGCAATATCTGGGGTTTCCGCTATGAATGGGCCGGTATGGCCGGTAACCTGATGAACTTTACCGCATACCTGTTTATGGGTATTCCAGCCGGTAACATGCTCATCAAATACGGCTACAAGAAAACAGCCCTTATCGCCCTCGCAGTAGGTGCGATTGGCCTCGCAATCCAGCTCGCGTCGGCCTATGTTGGCGGCGATGTAATCGTTATCGGCGGCGATAACCCAACTACCCTCAACCTCTTTATCTATCTCCTTGGCGCACTCGTTTGCGGTTTCTGTGTATGTATGCTCAACACCGTTGTAAACCCAATGCTCAACCTTCTCGGTGGCGGTGGTAACAAGGGTAATCAGCTCATCCAGACCGGTGGCACGCTTAATTCACTATCAGGAACACTGACCCCGATGCTCGTAGGCGTACTCGTAGGTACTCTGACCAAGAATACCACCATGGCCGCCGTAGCACCGCTGGTGATGACCGGTATTGTGATCTTTGTACTTGCGTTTATCATCATATCGTTCATTAAAATCAAAGAGCCGCAGCAGAATCTTGGCAATGTGAAATATGAGCGTTCGCCTATTGCATTCCGTCACTGCACACTTGGTGTTATCGCTATCTTCTTCTATGTAGGTATCGAAATCGGTATCCCCGGCGAGCTCAATGCCTGGATCAGCCGTGAAAACTTCGAAGGTGCAGCTGCCGTTGCCGGTTCGCTTGCAGCTATCTACTGGCTTATGATGCTTATCGGCCGTTTCCTCAGCTCTATTATCAGTGGCAAGGTTTCGACCCGTACCCAGATGATCACCGTATCAGGCGTTGCAATTCTTCTTGTTCTCACAGCAATCTTCCTTCCCGAAGATATCACCTTCCGTTCACCCCAAATCGATGCACTCAATATCACCAGCGGCGAAGTGCCGATGAAGTGTCTCTTCCTCTTCCTCTGCGGTCTTTGCACATCAGTGATGTGGGGCGGTATCTTCAACCTTGCAGTAGAAGGCCTCGGCAAATATACAGCTAAAGCATCGGGTATCTTCATGATGATGGTAGTCGGCGGCGGTATCATGCCTTATATCCAGGACTGGATTGGCCGTAGCTACGGTTATGTAGATTCTTACTGGTTGGTTGTTGCCATGCTTGCTTACATCTTCTACTACTCGCTGATAGGTTCGAAGAATGTCAATACCGATATCCCTGTTGACGAAGCAGAATCTTTCGATGCCCGTGACCTCTAATAGAGTAACTATCTGAATACATCGCCCGGAGAGACGTATCTCGCCGGGCGAATTTTTTAGTTAAATATGAAGGTAATTATAGCGTGTGACTCATTCAAGGGCAGCCTCGATAGCGCTGCAGTAAACGAGGCTTGCCGCCTCGGGGTAGAGGATGCTTTGCCCGATGGTAGTGTTGACAGCATTGAGCTTGCCGACGGAGGCGAAGGCACTGTCGATGCCATTGCTGCTGTTTTAGGCGGTGGCATACGGCATACTGTGATAGTCGAAAATCCGATAGGGGAGGAAATTGAGGCATATTATTACGGCCTGCCTGACGGAAAGACTGCAATTATTGAGACTGCGTCGGCGGCAGGGCTTACGCTAATACCTGCGTGCCGACGCAATCCGCTATATACCGGTACTTATGGCCTCGGTCAGATGATAGCCGATGCAGTGTCGAAGGGGTATCGGAGTATTGTTGTCGGCCTTGGCGGCAGTGCTACTAACGACGGCGGTACTGGTATGCTTCAGGCTCTTGGTTACAAGCTGTTGGATGGTTCGGGTGGGATAATTAATCACCGTGGCGGCATTATTTTGAGTAAGATTGCAGCTATTGATAGCTCTTGTAGAATAGAAGGCCTTGAAGATGTAGAGTTTACAGCACTTTGTGATGTCGCTAATCCATTGCTTGGTCGTGAAGGGGCAACATACATATACGGGCCGCAGAAAGGTGCAGACGCGTCGATGCTCGAAGTGCTTGAAAGTGGTATGGCAAATTATGCACGACTATTGCCCGACGGCATAGCTAATTCTCGAGGAGCGGGCGCCGCCGGGGGCCTTGGTGCTGCGATGTTGGGATTCTTGAAGGCCAAGCTTAAGCCCGGGATAGATGCAATACTTGATATTGTTGATTTCGACCGCATGCTTATAGATGCAGACTTGGTAATCACCGGCGAAGGCCGATTAGACCGAAGCACGATGATGGGCAAGGCTGTTAGCGGGATTCTGCGCAGGGCACAGAGCCGCGGTGTACCGGTGATAGCAATCGGCGGCTCTGTGGACCGAAGTATGGACCTTTCGGGCTTTCGTGCCGCATATTCAGTCACACCGTCGGGCATGTCGCTCGAGACTGCAATGCGTCCGGAAATCTCGTCAAGAAACATCCGCACCACAATATCCCGTATAATCAAAAACTCACTCAGTTTATAAATTGCGCATTAACAAGCAAGCGTCGCCGTAGCTTAGGAAGCGGTAGCCGGAGTCGAGAGCATGGTTATAAGCCTCGCGCCAGCCGTCACCGATAAATGCGCAAACAAGCAGGAGCAGGGTAGACTCGGGCTGGTGGAAGTTTGTTACCATGCCCGAAACTATGCGGTATGTGTAGCCGGGTGCGATGATGATGCGAGTGCGGGCCACGAGTGTGTCTTCGCCTCGTTGTTCGAGCCAGGCAGCGAGGGCTTTGAGAGCGTCGGCGGGGCTGATGTCGTTGGCATCGGGTTCGTAGGGAGACCATTGTGGTACTTCGCCGTCCCAACGTCCGGCGGCAATGAGCCGACCGGCATGGTAGAGGCTCTCGAGGGTGCGGACCGAAGTTGTGCCTACTGCGTAAATCGGTTTGTTGTCTATGTCGATTGCAAGGTTGCGGATGAATTGCAGAGGCACCGCAATGAATTCGCTGTGCATATCGTGGTCACCGATGCTTTCGCTCTTGACGGGGCGGAAAGTGCCTGCGCCGACGTGGAGCGTGACTTCGCGGATATCGATGCCTTTAGCCCTGATTTTATCCATGAGTTCAGGGGTGAAATGCAGACCGGCGGTAGGAGCAGCTACCGAGCCGTCGATATGGCTGTATACAGTTTGATAATCTTCGGAATCAGTTTCCTCAGAGGCGCGGTTTAGGTATGGGGGGATTGGAATTTCTCCAACGGCGGAGATGATGTCGCTCATTGTTACGGCATTGTTGTCCCATTCGAAAATAATTGTGCGCGAATTGTCGGCGGCAGCCGGCAGGTCGGCCCTTGAGGCTTTGAGTGTTGTAGTACCTGCAGATGTCTCAACTAACATTTCGAGGCATCCTTCTTTCCAGCGTTTAGCATTTCCAACCAGACATTGCCATTCACACCTGCCCCGTGTAGCGAAGGCCTGGGCATAATCAGCGGGGTCGTGCGGTTCGAGGCAAAATACCTCGATGATTGCGCCGGTGGATTTTTTGAAGCGCAGGCGGGCGTTGATAACGCGGGTGTTGTTGCAAACCATTACGGCATTGTCGGGTAATAGTGCCGGCAGCTCGTTGAAAATATGATCGTGCACAGTGTTGCCGTTGGTAACGAGCAACTTGCAAGCATCGCGAACGGCTAGCGGATGCTTGGCAATTCGTTCGTCGGGGAGAGGGTAGTTGAAATCTTCTATTTTTATATGTCGGGGGTCTTTCATCGTTGCAAATTTTCGGCAAAGTTACACAAAATGCACGGAAAATTGACTAACTTTGCAAGTTGAAATAGTGTAAAGATGATTTCAGTCAACAATTTAACGATAGAATTCAGCTCGCAAGTCCTGTTCGACAATATCAATTATGTGATAAATCCCAAGGATAAAATCGCCCTTGTGGGAAAGAACGGAGCAGGCAAATCAACGATGCTCAAGATCATAGCCGGGTTACAGGCTCCAACCTCGGGGCGTGTGGCCATTCCGGCGGATGTGACTATAGGCTATCTGCCGCAACAAATGGTTCTTGAAGACAAACTTACGGTCGCCGAAGAAGTGCGCAAAGTTTTTGCCCATATTTCGGATATGCAGCGCCACCTCGACCATATGAATCAAGAGCTGGCAGAGCGTACCGACTACGAATCAGACGATTATCAGTCACTGATAGAGAGGGTAAGCAATCTGACCGAGGAGCTTGCCTTGGCATCGAGCGAGAATTGTGAGGCCGAGTTGGAGAAGACCCTTCTTGGCCTTGGTTTCGTGCGGAGCGATTTCGAGCGTCCGACATCGGAGTTCAGCGGCGGTTGGCGCATGCGAATAGAGCTTGCGAAATTGCTTTTGCAACGCCCGGATGTGCTGCTCCTTGACGAGCCAACCAACCACCTTGATATAGAATCGATACAGTGGCTCGAAAACTTCCTTGTCACAAAGGCAAAGGCAGTAGTGCTTGTGAGCCACGACCGTGCATTTATTGATAATGTGACCAATCGCACCATCGAGATCACGATGGGCAAGATATATGATTATGCGGTAAATTATTCGAAATTCGTAGAACTCAGGGCCGAACGGCTTGAGCAGCAGATACGTGCATATCGAAATCAGCAGAAGCAGATTGAAGACACCGAGGCTTTTATCGAGAGATTCCGCTATAAGGCCACTAAATCCGTGCAGGTGCAGAGCCGTATCAAGCAGCTTGCAAAAATCGAACGCATCGAAGTCGACGAGGTTGATACTTCACATCTGAGTCTGCGTTTTCCTCCTGCTCCTCGTTCGGGTGATTTCCCATTGATATTGGAAGATGTGGGAAAGGCTTACGGCGAGCATCAGGTTTTTGACCATGCTACATTTACCTTGCGCCGCGGCGAGAAGGTGGCATTCGTAGGTAAAAACGGCGAGGGTAAGTCGACACTTGTCAAGTGTATTATGGGCGAGATACCCTTTACCGGCGACCTGCGCCTCGGCCACAACGTCAAGATTGGGTATTTTGCCCAGAATCAGGCTCAGTTGCTCGACGGCGAAATCACTGTATTCGATACTATCGACCGTGTGGCAGTTGGCGATATCCGTCTGAAAATCCGCGACATCCTTGGTGCATTTATGTTTGGCGGTGAGGCTTCGGATAAAAAGGTAAAAGTGCTCTCGGGCGGTGAGAAAACGCGCCTGGCGATGATAAAACTCTTGCTCGAGCCTGTCAACCTCCTGATACTTGACGAACCTACCAATCACCTCGATATGAAGACCAAGGATATCCTCAAGCAGGCTATCAAGGATTTCGACGGCACGGTGATTGTTGTAAGTCACGACCGCGAGTTTCTCGACGGACTGGTTGAGAAGGTGTACGAATTCGGTGGTGGACAGGTGCGCGAATGTCTCGGCGGTATTTACGAGTTCCTTGAGAAGAAGAAACTGGCATCCTTGCGCGAACTCGAGGCCAAGACCCCTGTCGCAAAGAACGAAGTACCCCAAAAACAAGCCACCACAACAGAATCGAAGTCCCCGGCAAAACTCAGCTATGCCGAGCAGCGCGAACGCGACAAGATGTTGCGCAAGGCTGCTAAAAAAGTAGAAGAGGCCGAAACCGAGGTCGCTAAGCGTGAACAGGAACTTGCTGATATAGAAGCGAAAATTGCAGCAGGAGAAGTTGCTTCGGAAATTTTCACAGCACATGAACAGGCCGGTAAGGACCTCGAAAATGCCATGAGCCTGTGGGAACTCGCGCAGACCGAACTCGATGAGCTGAAAGAAAAATTTGCATGACTTTGTAATTAATGGCGTTTTTGTGCGTCTAATCAACAATAGATAAATAAAACAAATCAATATATTATCACAATGAAGAAATCACACATGATCCTTGCTTTGTCGGCCCTGGCATTTGCCGGAGCTTCGTGCAGCCAGAAGACAGCCGCACCCAAAGGCATAGATACTGCCAATCTCGATACTATCGTGTCGCCCAAGGCAGATTTCTATGACTACGCATGCGGTGGCTGGATGAAAGCCAATCCCCTCAAGCCCGAGTATTCACGTTTCGGCACATTCGACCAGCTTGCCGAGAACACCCGTGAGCAGGTTCGCGGTCTTGTCGACAGCCTTGCTTCAGCTACAGCCGAGCGCGGAACAAACGCCCAGAAGGTAGCCGATCTCTACCGCATGGGTATGGACAGCGTACGCCTCAACAACGAAGGCGCAGCTCCCCTTAAAGCCGACCTCGAAGTCATTGCTTCAACTCCTCGTGAGAAAGTTCTCGACCTTATGGCTACTATGCCCGGCCTTGGCGTGTTCTTCGGAACAGGCGTACAGGCCGACCTTGCCAACTCAAACATGAATACCATGTACTGGGAGCAGGGTGGTCTCGGCCTCGGTGATCGTGATTACTATACCGACGACACCGAAAATGCCAAAAAAATCCGCGAGGCATACCGAACATACCTGATGACCCTTGCCAAACTCATCGGTTATGATGAAGCTGCCGCAAAGCGCTTTACCGACAATACAATCTCTATCGAGACCGAGCTTGCACAACGTCAGATGACACGTACCGAGCAGCGCAATATTTCTGTACAGTACAATCCTATGGCTGTTGCCGACGTAGAGAAAAAATTCCCCAATATCGCCCTAAAGCACTATTTCGAACTTCAGAAACTCGATGTTGATACAGTAATCGTAGGTCAGCCCGCTTACATGGCTACAGTTTCGAAGGTGCTCAAGAACGCTGATGAGCAGGCTCTTCGCGACTATATGACAGCATCGTATGTGTCGTCGGCAGCTCCCTACCTCAGCGACGATTTCATTGCTGCCAACTTTGCCCTCGACCAGGCTATATCCGGTGTTGAAGAACAGCGTCCCCGTTGGAAACGTGCCCTCTCAGTGCCCAACGGAATCCTCGGCGAGGCTCTTGGCGAACTGTATGTAGAGAAATATTTCCCTGCATCGTCGAAGGAGAAAATGCTTGACCTCGTAGGCAACCTCCAGACCGCCCTTGGCGAGCATATCGACAACTTGACATGGATGAGCGACACCACCAAGGCTAAAGCCAAAGAGAAACTTGCCGCTTTCACTGTTAAGATCGGCTACCCCGACAAATGGAGTGACTACTCGGCTCTTACTGTAGACCCCGAGATGTCGTACTGGAACAATATTCAGAAAGCTATCCAGTTCAATATCGACTATAACAACAACGACTACGGCAAACCCGTAGACCGTGACCGCTGGCATATGTCGCCCCAGACTGTCAACGCTTACTACAACCCCACCACCAACGAAATCTGCTTCCCCGCAGGCATTCTGCAGCCTCCTTTCTTCGATCCCGCAGCTGACGATGCCATTAACTACGGTGCAATCGGTGTGGTTATCGGCCACGAAATGACTCACGGTTTCGATGACCAGGGCCGTCAGTTCGACAAGGACGGTAACTTTGTAAACTGGTGGACAAAAGACGACGCAGATGCCTTCAATGCACTTGCCGACAAACTCGTTGCTCAGTTCGACAGCATCGAAGTTGCCCCCGGCACACATGCAAACGGCCGTCTTACTCTTGGCGAGAATATCGCAGACCAGGGCGGTCTCCGCGTAGCACGTACTGCTTACCTCAACTCGCTCAAAGGTGCAGAAGCTCCTGTTATCGATGGTATTACCGCCGACCAGCGTTTCTATCTTGCATACTCTAACGTATGGGCCGGCAATATCCGCGAAGCTGAGATTCTTTCGCGTACACAGAACGACCCCCACTCACTTGGCCGCTGGCGTGTAAACGGTACATTGCGCAATATCGAACCCTTCTTCGTTGCATTCGATATCAAAGAAGGCGATCCCATGTACCTTCCCGAAGAAGAGCGCGTAATTATCTGGTAATTAATTCGTAATAACAGATACTAATCTCCAGGGGCACGGCACACAGCCGTGCCTCTGCTGTTTGCTTAAGGGTTTCAGCATCCCCCCCCCTCTCGTAGGGCGCGGCACAATGCTGTTTACTTAAGTAGAAAGAGTGTCAGCGATAGGAGCTTGGCTCTACGACAAGCCTCGGTCAGTATCGCTAATATTTTGAATACCAACGCCTAACCGGGGCTTGTCTAATAGTAGAGCCAAGCTCATATCATTGCTGTCCTTTTGCATAATCAACCCTTATGTAAACAGCTTTGAGCCGAGTCCTTGCCTGTATTCTTAGGTATAGATAAACAGCTTGTAAAAGCGCTCGGGCAATCTTTTCAGACTATTGCCAAAGTCTCGAAAATTATTCGTAATTTTGCGTAAGAAAGTCCACGGATATACAAAAATCCAAGTGTGAAAAATGCGCAGATACAGTAAGTTGAAGTGCGTGCTAATTGGCAGTTATACAATCTTTTCGACGGTATAATCTCTTTTACCGAATCAGATATGAGAGATGATGAAGTAACACGCTTATTTAGTTTCTAATTTACAGTATGGTCAGTAATCACGAAATACGCAGTGTAGGAGAAATTGTACAAAAGCGCATTAATCATCTTGGCGTTGGCCAAAAAATGCAAGATTTACCGGAAGAGCTTTGGCATGATAGCTTTCGATTCTATGTGAAAGAAGATCCGACACGAAAGGGCGGGCCTAATCTGCGTATGATAAGATTGGACCCTCATCGTCCGTCGCTTACCGTGACCGGTTTTGTCTTCAATAAGTTCGTACACCCATATGATAATCGATTTATCACGGTAAGGGAAGCTGCCCGATTGCAAGGCTTTCCTGACGACTTTGTCTTTTGGGGCTCTCTGACCAGTGTTCGCCAACAGGTCGGCAATGCAGTCCCGGTCCAATTGGGAAAAGCATTATTCTCTCAAATTGTAGAATTAGCACGTGATAAAAACCTTGCGCGTAATGGTGAACTCACTGCAATATCTTTGTTTAGCGGTGCCGGAGGCCTTGATTTAGGTGCTTATTTGGCATCGAATAACGAGTGTAGGATTAATGTAAAAGTTGCCGTTGATTGTTGGCTTGATGCTTGTAATTCTTTGGGCGGTTACACATGTTTGGGCACTAATGTCAAGCAGGAAGATATTAGAAACATAGAAGACCCCATGCAATATTGGCAACATAATTCCGGATTGGCAGATGGGCCGGATATTGTATTTGGCGGACCGCCTTGTCAGGCCTTCTCTCAGGCTGGAAAACAAAAGGCGCTTGAAGATGAGCGCGGCGTTTTGATTTTTCAATTCATACGGTTTATTGAAGCGCTGCGCCCAAAAGTCTTCATAATGGAAAATGTGTCAAATCTTAAATCGGTAAACAAAGGCCGGCTGTACCAAGATATCCTAAGGCAGATGTCCGACTTGGGGTATAATGTGAATTCAGGTGTGCTTTGTGCCGCTGATTATGGAACCCCTCAACTAAGGCGAAGAGTGATATTTATGGGGTGCCGATCCGACATTGGCACATTGTCCTTGCCGGAACCCACTCATGCGGAATATCCAAGTTTGGAAGGGTTGATGCCTTATGTTACAGTTGCAGAAGCATTCAGAGGTTTGTCAACTAATTAACCGATTGAACAATTGAGCAAAAAGTATAAGTATGCTCTACAGTATGTTTTGCGGCTCTTTTTTAGTAATTTATTTGCAAGATTGGAAATAAAGCACTAACTTTGCAGCGCTAAATTTGATTGCCGCAATAGCTCAGTTGGTAGAGCATTTCATTCGTAACGAAAAGGTCGTGGGTTCGAGTCCCACTCGCGGCTCTAATTCAATAAGTTAGCATATTTCTGCATATGTGGGATGTGCTATAAATTTGCTTTTTAGCATCCCCGTGTGATGGGAAATTAAGGAGCAATGCTTAATTTTTAGTAACACAACTAATCAAACACAATGGAACTTTTTAAACTTGCAGCCCAGCCCCGTACAGAATTGGGCAAAAAGGCAACCAAAGCCCTCCGCGAGCAGGGTCTTATCCCTGTAGTACTCAACGGTGGCGCTATCGTTGAACTTCCCTACAACGCTACCCTCAAAGCCGGTGAGAAAATCGTAGAAATCGGCAATGGCAAAGGCCTTATCACAACCGACCTCGTTGTAACCAACGAAGCAGTACGTAAGCTGGTCTACACTCCCGATATCTTCGCTGTAGAGCTCGATATCAACGGCGAAAAACGTATGGCAGTCCTCAAAGATCTTCAGTTCCACCCCGTAAAGGACAACATCCTTCACATGGATTTCCTCGAGGTGAACGACCAGAAGCCTATCGTAATGGAAGTGCCTGTTAAACTCGAAGGCCACGCCGAAGGTGTAAAAGCCGGTGGTAAACTGTCGCTTTCGATGAAGAAACTGAAAGTACGCGCACTCTACACCAACATCCCCGAGCGTCTTGTAATCAATGTAGACAGCCTTGGCCTTGGCAAATCGCTTGCAGTAGGCGATATCCACATCGAAGGTCTTGAGCTCGTCAACGCCAAGAACGCCGTTGTTTGCGCCGTACAGCTTACTCGTGCTGCCCGTGGTGCTGCTGCCGCTGCTGCCGCTGCGAAATAATCGTAACACTGCAGTTATAGCATGAAGCACCTTATTGTTGGCCTGGGTAATATCGGTGACGAATACCGCGACACCCGCCACAACATAGGATTTATGATATTGGACGCCTTTGCTGAGGCGTCCAATATTTCTTTTTCTACCGGACGTTATGGCGATGTGGGTCGTGGCCGAGTCAAGAACCAGCAGGTGGTATTGCTCAAGCCCTCTACATATATGAATCTGAGCGGCAACGCCGTGAGGTACTGGAAAGACCAGGAAGGTATCGATATAGAGAATATACTCGTGCTTGTCGATGATATAGCGCTGCCCTTGGGGGCAATACGCATCAAAGGCCGTGGCACGGATGCCGGACATAACGGTCTTAAGAATATAGCACAGATGCTCGGCTCGGACGCATATCCGCGTCTGCGTTTCGGCGTTGGTAACGACTTTCCGCGTGGATGCCAGGTAGACTATGTGCTTGGTAAATTCCCGCCGGAGGATCGTAAAATCGTAGACGAACGCATTCTCGTGGCAGTAGATGCAATCAGGGAGACTGTCCTCGCCGGGTTGGGTACTGCCATGTGCAAATATAATAATAAATAGACCGATGACTATAGCGCTGATAATATCGACTTATAACAGGCCAGAAGCATTGAGGCTGTGCCTTGAATCGGCATTGAAGCAGAAGCTAATGCCTGATGAGATAATTATCGGCGACGATGGCTCTACCGACAGTACCCGCGAGGTCATTGAGGATTTTTCAAAGCGTTGCCCTGTGCCGATGAAACATATATGGCATCCGGACGAGGGTTTTCGCCTTGCAGCGATACGCAACAAGAGTGTTGCCGCCACTGATTGCGATTATATTGTACAAATCGACGGTGACATTGTGATGCATACGATGTTTGTTGCCGACCATAAGTCCGCAGCCCTGCCGGGATACTTTGTAAAAGGTTCGAGGATACGCCTTACACCCGAATATACGTCGCAGGCTTGTGAGGCCGGTCGGTTTGATATACCGTCGGTTTTCTCACGTGCGATTCTCAAGGACAGGCTCAAGGCTGTCCGCATACCGTTTTGCGGGCCGAGCCTGTCGCATCGTTATAAGGTTGATTCCAAGTCGGGCATAGGTTGCAATATGGCCTTCTGGCGCAATGATTTCATGGCAGTCAACGGCTACGACGAATTTTTCGAAGGCTGGGGTGGCGAGGATATAGACCTTTGCGCCAGGCTTACACGCTACGGAAATCATAATTTCAAGCTTTTCAGAATAGGTCTGTGTTATCACCTGTGGCATCGCGAGAGTGTCAATCCCAATATTTCGAAAAGCCTCGAGCATATCGAGCGAGGTGCGGCTGCCGGAGTGATAGGATGCACCGACGGAGTATCTAAATACATTAATCAGGACTAAAGGATTAGAGCAGATGATAAGCGAAATAGTACGTTCGGCAATTGCGGCTATATGGCTAAGTTACGACCCCGATACAATGCGGCGTGGTTTTGATATCCTCCGAGATGCCTCCGCAGCAGGAGACGCCGACGCTATGTGTTTTCTGGGCCGTTGTTACCTCGGCGAGCAGTATGTGTGGAGCGGTGGCGGCTTTCCTGAGAACGACCGTCAGGGGCTCGGGCTTATTGCAGAGAGCGTGAAACGCGGAAGCTCTGCCGGCCTGCTATGTGCCATGCGCTGTGGTGTCGATATCAAGAATGCCCCGATCACGCCTTTAGATGCATTCAACGATATCAAGGTCCAGGCGGATGCCGGCGACTTTTTCTGCGCCTACATCATAGCCAATGCCTATTTCTGGGGCGATATACTGGAGATTTATCCCGATGTCGCTAAAGACCTCCTTGACCGCTATGGCAGCAACGGCCTTGAGGAAGCCTACAACCGTATGGCCTATCCGCTGGCAGTACCTTATTACGAACAGTCGTTTGAAAGCGGACTCTCGTCGGGTTTCGGCAATTATATGAGAATTTGCGAAACCCGGTATGCCGATATCGATCAAAACAAGGTATTCGCTTTTCTCAAGCGCCTCGCTCAAGCCGGTAGCCCTGTCTGTTGTGCCGACTACGGCGTGCACCTCGAATATCAGCACAATGATGCCGAGGGGGCATTTCGCTATACAAAGATGGCATACGACGCCGGAGACAAGCGTTCGGCCTACCGACTCGCGGGCTTATATGGCCGGGGCTATGGTGTAGAGCGCGACCTTGACAAGGCTTTCGAACTATACAAAGAGGCTGCCGATGCCGGTAATACCCGGGCCTATTTCTTTATGGCGAATTATTACTTCGAAGGTCGGGGTAGTGTAGCGGTAGACTATCGCGAGGCTATGCGCTGGCTTCGACGAGCCTATAATGTCGACGGCGACTGGCGTGCAGCAGCAGTAATGGGCGTGCTTTATCAGGGTGGTCTGGGCGTAGCTGCTGACGATGCCACCGCATTCAGGTATCTCCGCCAGGCCGAGGCACATATCGATGACTTGTGGTATCCGGCTTCCGGACGCATTCTCAATGCCTTGGGCGTGGCATATGCCTATGGTCGCGGAGTAGGGCAGAATATTCCACTCGGTGCAAAGTATCTCGATATGGCCATTGAGAATGACAGCGAGGAAGCTCGCGAGCACCGTAAGCATTTCAAGAAAACAATTTTCGGCTGGAGGCAAAAATAAGAATATGGCAACACGAATTGATAAATGGCTTTGGGCGATGCGAGTCTTCAAGACCCGTACTATCGCTACAGATGCATGTAAGAAAGGCCGAGTAAGCATGGGCGACGGTACGGTAGTTAAGCCCTCGCGAACAATTGATGTAGGCGATATTATAAAAGTGCGCAAACCGCCGATTACATATACATTTCGTGTCAAGGCCTTGACCGAAAACCGTCTTGGGGCGAAACTTGTGCCCGATTATCTTGAAAATCTAACACCAAAATCCGAGTACGATTTGCTCGAAGTCGTCAAAATATCCGGTTTTATCGACCGTCAGAAAGGTCTTGGCCGACCCACCAAACGCGAAGGTCGTGAGTTGTCGCGCTTTACCGAAAGTATTGGCGACGACGGCTGGGACTTTGATTTCGATATGGACGACGATGACGAATCGTTTGAATGACACCTTATACTATGCGATTTGACGAACTATCACTATCCGATGATATCCTTGACGCACTCGATGCCATGCACTTCGAGGAGTGCACCCCTATCCAGGAGCAGAGTATCGAGCTTATACTTGAAGGTAACGACTTGATAGCCTGCGCCCAGACCGGTACCGGCAAGACTGCGGCGTATCTACTGCCGGTAATCGACCTGCTTGCCGACACCGAGGCAGATTCGAAAGTTAAGTGCGTAATCATGGTGCCTACTCACGAGCTGGCGCAACAGATCGACCGCCAAATGGAAGGCTTTTCATATTATATACCGGTGAGCAGCCTTGCGATACACGGCGGCAACGATGGAAAGGAGTTTGCCCGTCAGCAGCATGCCCTCAGGCAAGGCGCCGATATGGTGATTGCCACCCCGGGTCGACTGCTGGCGCATATGAAAATGGGCTATGTGGACTTGTCGGCAGTCAAGTATTTTATTCTTGACGAGGCCGACAGGATGCTCGACATGGGTTTTTCCGACGATATAATGCGCATTGTAGCCGAATTGCCCAAAGAACGCCAGACGCTGATGTTCTCGGCTACTATGCCCAAGAAAATACAGCAGCTTGCAGCAAGCATCCTCAATAATCCCAAAGAGGTGAAGATTGCAGTTTCGAAGCCTGCTGAAAAGATTGACCAGTCGGTGTATATCTGTTATCAGGGTCAGAAAGCAGCCTTGCTCAAACGCCTCTTTGAACAAGGCCACGACAAGAGGGTGATTGTGTTCTCGTCGTCAAAGCAGAATGTAAAAGAACTTACTCAGAGTCTGCGCCGTAGCAAATGGAAGGCCGCCGAGATGCACTCCGACCTCGACCAGAAAGCCCGCGAGGATGTGATGCTCGCATTTCGAGCAGGGCGTATCGAGATACTGATAGCTACAGATATCCTGTCGCGAGGTATCGATGTCGACGATATCGCCATGGTGGTGAACTATGATGTGCCCCACGAGGCCGAGGACTATGTACACCGCATCGGACGTACAGCCCGAGCCGGTGCCGGAGGCAAGGCTGTGACTTTTGTGAGCGAGGCCGACCAGCAGCGTTGGGCGTCGATAGAGCGTTTCCTTGGCTGCGAGGTCAGGCGCGATGAGATTCCGGCCGAACTTGGCGAAGGCCCGCAATACCGTGGCGGCAGCGGTGAGCGTCGTGGTCGAAATTTCCACAAATCGAAACCGAGACATTCGTCGCCGACAGATAAAAAAGACAGCAAAGGCAAACGCCATTGGCACGGAAAACCTCGAAAAAAGAACAAGCCCGACAACTCCGGCGCTAAATAAGTGTTTCATAAGTATATGAGACTCGCTTTTATCGTCATACTTGCCGCTCTGCTTGCATCGTGTTCGGGCAATAAGCCCAAGCCCGATTGCGACAGTGTGCATGTAGCCCCTGTATACAGGTATTTTACCACAAGCCATTGCCCTGATAGCGATAGTATTGCCCTGTATGCGTTTATGCGTACAGTCAGCGAGCAGCCGCCAAGTGCCGAATTGCTCGATACATGGGCATCGTCGCAGGCTGTAGAGGTGTTTACGCCCGATGTCGACTCAGTGTTTACGGATACATCTTATGTATCTCGGTCGCTTGGATGTATCCTTGCACAAGCGCGAAAAGACGGAATCCGCTTTCCCGACCGGCGCTATGCCACGGTAGTGTACGGCAGGCCGGAATCGATACTGTTTGTCGACAGTGTAATGCTCATAGCACTCAATCATTACCTTGGGGCCGAATATCCGGGCTATAGCCATTGGCCGGTGTACATGCGCCAAGGTAAGACCCCCGAGGCCATGCCCTATGATATCGCCGAGGCACTTGTCGGTACCTCTTACCCATACATGCTTAAGGATGAAGATGCTATCGCGTTGTCGCGCATGGTATACGAAGGCGCACTGGCATATGTGAAGATGCGTCTTGTACCCGAATCCGATCTTGCCGGGGTATTAGGATATACCGATGCACAGTTGCGCTGGCTAAGAGAAAACGAACAGGCCATATGGCATAGCATAGTGCAGCGACAGTTGCTCTACGACACGTCGGCATCGACTATCGACCGTCTCGTTGCTCCCGCTCCCGAAGTCAGTATCGTGAGTCCGTCGACACCGGGGCGTGTAGGCCGATATATAGGTTACCGCATAGTCGAGGAGTATATCAAGCGCAATCCCGATGCAACACCTGCAGCGATGCTCGAACCGGCGTTCTATAAGGGTAATGCGGTGTTAATCAACTCGGAATACCTCGCCCGATAAACAAACATTGCTCCGAGGGCGTTTCTATATCAGAAAGGAACGTCAACAATGAAAAAGACATTGATCATAGTGGCTATGTTTATCGGCGTGCTTTTGTGTGCCGTAGGCTATGCCGATTCACAATATCGAACTTCGATTGGCAAACAGGCTCCGGCCCTCTGGCTTCCGGCGCAGGATAATCGAGCGCCGGAAACATCGCTCGCCGATCAAGCCGGCAAGTATGTGATGCTCAACTTCTGGAAATCGACCGATGCAGCCTCTCGCCAGGCTGCCAATGAATATACAGCCTGGCAGCGAGCCAACCCATGCAAGGGGTTAACGCTCCTTAGCGTCAATCTTGATGATTCGCAGGAGTTATTTGGCGAGATTATGCGTCGCGACAGCCTTATCGGCTCTACGCAGTATCATCTCGGCGGCGACACAGCACGTGCGGTAATCGACAGCTACGGCCTTGACAAAGGGCTCGGATCAGTCCTCATCGACCCGAGCGGCAAGATTGTAGCACACAACCCCACCCAAACCGAACTTAGCAATTATTTCGGCCAATAATTGCATAGCTTGAATACATTATCAGTAATCCCTATGTTTGCATTATTATGCGAATATGGGGATTGCTTCAATATATTTAATGGTGATTTACATAGAAAATGTGTTTTTGAGTTTGTTAATTTACTTTTTGTCAATGTAATAATTTGCACACATAAAATATTTATCTTAAATTTGTCACGCATATCCCCCAGAAGCCCCCGGGGTAAGAGGGTGGGTAAGCAGACATAATAAATAGAAAGCGTTTATCTACGTTTTATTTCTGATCACTTGGAATCTGGCAGTTTCAATATCATCGTCAGGAATAGAGCATCGATAGATGCCCGTCGGATATGTATATCCTTGCGTTTCGTCATGCGTTATCGTGTGGCGATGTGAGAATTATCATATCAGCGAGAGGCTTCTGCGTTGCTCTTTCTACGATGAAGGCACGCCAGAGCCCCAAGTGATAGAAAGAGACACGGATATGGATTCTCTCGCTATTCTTTTTTAAGGCATACTGTTTTAGGAGAATCGACAGTTTATTATTAGAATAATGGATCCTATACTCCAATCTCATTTTTTGAGTCTGTACTGTATGGTTCTTGCCGACGGTGTGATAGAAGCTTCTGAACTTCAGGCACTTTATAAAATTGGCTTGAATCAATATAATCTGACTCAAGAAGAAGTAATCTCCGCTGTAAAACAATCAGGAGTATCTTTTCAAGTCCCAAACTCATTCGAAGGCAAGATTGAATTCCTTTGTAATATGGCCAATATTGCATTGGCAGATGGTGTGCTCGACGATACAGAGCGCAAGCTGATGAACAAGTATATTGTAAGGATGGGTTTCAAAGAGGAAAACGCAACCAAGATTGCTGACTTTATTTTCGATAATATTAAACAAGGTGCTACATATGAAGAAGTTGCACAGAAAGCAATAGCGTTATGAGCGATCCAATTGGTACATTAAAAGGATTATTTTCGCCTGCTGATGTGAGTATTCCTACGCAGTCACATGATGCGATGAATAAAGGCGAAACCTATAATCACTATGGAGTGAGAATGAGTGGCGCATCTCAGTATAGCAATGATGCTTTGGTTGTTTTTCTCCAGAGAATCTATCATGATGAGCGTAATAAGCAGATAAATGATAGAGAGCTTCAAGAAAAGAAACGTAACGAAGTAAATTCTCAAATTGATATAGTCTCTACGAAAATAGTTGATGCAAACACGCAGAAGACAATATGCGAGAACAATGTTCAGACATTAAATGATAAAATTAATGATGTCGATAGCCAGATAAAAGAAATTAAAGCGCGTGAAGGTTCAATAAATAAAGAGGCAAAAGTAAAGCTTTGGATTGGTTGTGTCATTTTGGCTTTGTTGACCGTATATCTTTTCATATTTTATAGCTCAACATTCTATTCAGGCTTTCTCTATGATGTCCAGTCTGCGTTATCTTCAGAAGGTTTAATGTCATTGAGTACTGCAATGTTCAATGCCTCGGCTTTAGCCGAAGCATATGCTCATGGATTTGGGTCATTTGTGTTTGTTGTTACTGCGCCGGTTATATTTATGGCTCTTGGTTACTCGTTGCATTATTTTATGGTTCAAGATCATTGGACAAAGTGGGTAAAGTGTGCATCACTGCTTATTATAACCCTGAGCTTTGACTGTCTTTTAGCGTATAAAATCGCTGAACAGATGTATAATATTAATGCTCTTAACAGCATTGCTGATTACCCTCCATTCAACTTGAACCTTGCTATTTTGGATGTTAATACTTGGGTAGTTATATTTTGTGGTTTTATTGTCTATGTAATTTGGGGCATTGTGTTTGATATGACTATGACTGCATATAATGGTCTAAGGTCTAATAAAGCTGAGATTGTGAAGCTTCAAAGCCAAATCGATAATTGGAAAAACGCAATAGCTGTTGACACTAATAAAATAGCTTCGTTAGATGCTTCTTTGCAGAATTTGTTAGCTAAAAAACATAGTCTGGAACAGAAAGCAGCTAACAAGGTATTTGTGAATGAACATCTGATAGAGACCAGTTTAAATCAGTTTTTTGCTGGCTGGATGAGTATGCTTGCTGCATATACGACAGTTAATGAAGAATTGCAAAAAGCTCGTGACGCATATTCAAATACTGTAAACCAATTGATTGAAAAGTGAATATGAAAGTTCAAAGTATAATTGTAACGATAACAATGGGCGTATTGTTTTTTTTGCAGTGCGCATGTTCGTCGGGTGACTCAGGAGAAAAGGCATCAACTGTTCAAAATACAACAAATGTGTCTACTGTAGAGAACTTGCCTTTAAATATGTCAATTTATATTGATTTATCAGATAGAATCAATAGGCAGCATTCCGGCATGTCTCAAAAGTCGATAGATATAAAAATTATAAACTATCTCGTTGAGCAGTTCGTAAACATAACTGCAAATAGAGGGGTCCTTATGAGTAAGAATAATTTTCAGGTACTGTTTTATCCTGCTCCTGACGACCCCAATGTGAATGAATTGGCTCAGACTATGAGTGCGGACTTATCTAAGATGAAAGCCGGTGAAAAAAAGTTGGCGATGCAATCTTTGGGAACTAATGTCAATAATTCGTTGGAAGCAATATATGACAAAACAATTATGTCAAAGAATTGGCAAGGATGTGATATTTGGTCATTCTTTTCGGATAAGAAAGTCGATAATTTCTGTATAAAACCAGGCTATAGAAATGTGCTAATAATTCTGACAGACGGATACTTGTTCCACACAAAGAATAAAGTAAAAGACGGAAACGCTTATTCGTATGTTCTTGATCAAATGCTTGCTGTACCTGAATCTTCATTGATAGTCAAGCGAAGCGATTTGGAAAATATTGAGGTTCTTATGCTTGAAGTAGCACCAAATTCACCTAAAATACGCGATAGGCTTTTTGATGTTCTTAACGATTGGTTTAAAAATATGGGATTGTCTAAAGAAAACTATTCAATTCAGGAAACGGATTTACCCAAAAATACGCAGTTGATTATTGATAATTTCTTGAATAAGTGAATTTAGGGACAATTATCAGTCTTTGAGAATAAGAGATATTGTTACTAAATTTTACGAGTTTGTTATTCTTAAATTAGATTTAATTACTTATCTTTGCAGTGTCGTAACACAGCGGTGTTGCGGCACTGCTAACGTTTCAACAGACTACTCTAAATAAAACACAAATTAACTATGTCAAAAGTAACAGTCGTAGGCGCCGGTAACGTAGGCGCTACATGTGCTAATGTGCTTGTAACAAGCCAGGTTGCTGATGAGGTTGTACTCCTCGATATCAAAGAAGGCGTATCAGAAGGCAAAGCCATGGATATCATGCAGGCCGCTAATATTCTCGGTCTCAACAGCCGTCTTGTAGGTGTAACCAACGACTATGCCCGCACCGAGGGTTCGGATGTTGTTGTAATCACATCAGGTATTCCCCGCAAGCCCGGTATGACCCGTGAGGAGCTAATCGGAGTTAATGCAGGTATCGTAAAATCTGTAACCGAGAATATCCTTGCACATTCGCCCAACGCAATCATCGTATGCGTATCTAACCCCATGGATACCATGACATACCTGATTCACCGTGTTACCAAGCTTCCGCGCAACCGCATCATCGGTATGGGCGGCGCCCTCGACAGTGCTCGTTTTAAATATTTCCTGAGCGAAGCCCTCAACGCCAACATCAACGAGGTAGAAGGTATCGTAATCGGTGGCCACGGTGATACCACCATGATTCCTCTGAAGCGCTATGCTGCTTACCGCGGTATTCCTGCAAGCTCTATCCTGCCCGCCGAGCAGCTCGACAAAGTAGCAGCCGACACCATGGTAGGTGGTGCAACCCTTACCAAACTCCTCGGCACATCGGCATGGTATGCACCGGGTGCTGCTGCTGCACAGGTAGTTGCTGCAGTTCTTGGCGACCAGAAGAAGATGCTTCCCTGCTCGGCTCTGCTCGAAGGCGAATACGGCGAGAAAGACCTCTGCATCGGTGTTCCCTGCATCCTTGGCCGCAACGGTATCGAGAAGATTGTAGAATTCGACCTCAACGAGGAAGAAAAAGCACTCTTCGCTGCCAGCGCAGCTGCCGTTCACAAAACAAACGCAGCTCTTGCTTAATTAGAACATTAACGCTTCGCTAAGCGTTGAATATATAACCGTGCCGGACCATACCGGCACGGTTTATAATATATCGTAATATGAAAAAAATATTTGTAATAGCAATTGCCGCGCTGGCTCTTGCATCGTGTGGCGGAAACCAGTCAACCCAGACCACCGAAACCGAAGAGGCAGCCGTAGAGCAGCCCGCCGTGGCACTTAATGCCCCTGTAGCACAGGACGGCAAAGTAATCGAACTCGAAGATGCCGCAGCCCTCACACCCGGTGTGAAGGTAGAGCAGCTGACTGTAGTCGACTTCAACGCCGTATGGTGCGGACCCTGCCGACAGCTTACACCGGTGCTCGAAGACCTTGCTGCCAAATACCAGGGCAAAGTGACTTTTATCTCGGTAGATGTAGATAAATTCGGCGCACTTTTCGAAGCCTACAACATGGGCGAAAGCATCCCTGCCGTATTGTTCCTCAAGCCCGACGGAACTTCGTTCAAGAAAATCGGTACAGGCGAACTCCTTCCTGCCGAGAACTTCGAGAAAATCATCAACGATAATCTCTAAAATACTATGAATCTGAAGACCATAATCGAGCGTGCCCGACGTACGCTCGGTATTGCCACGCTCTTGCCTATGCAGGATGAAATGGCGAAAATCGGCCTGCCTGCACGAGTATTGTTGCAGGCTCCCACCGGGAGTGGCAAAACACTTGCCTTTACCATTGCGTTGCTGCGCTCGCTAAATACCGGGCGAGAGGGTGTGAAGGCCCTCGTGATAGCCCCCACACGAGAGCTGGTGCTTCAGATTTATGATACTATCCGGCCTTTGGCCGCTCCCGAATACAAGACTACTGCCGTGTATGGCGGTCATTCGTTCGAGACCGAGGCCAAGAGCCTTGCCGGAAAGCCCGATATTGTGGTGGGCACCCCCGGCAGGTTACTCGACCATATCAACCGCCGCCGCCTCGACCTGTCGCAGACAGCAACACTCGTAATCGACGAATACGACAAGGCTCTCGAGCTTGGCTTTGCCGCGGATATGAGGCGCGTTGTAGCATCGATGAGGCATGTGACCGGGCTCGTACTTACGTCAGCTACGAGTGGCGACATCCCCGATTTTGTTGGTACGGTAGAGCATACGCTCGATTACCGTGGCGATGAAAGCGATGAGGACAAGCATATTACAGCCTACAGGATAGAAAGCCCTGCAGCAGATAAACTCGATACACTCATCGAATTACTAAAAGGCTTGCAAGGCCGCAAGACGATTGTATTTGTCAATCACCGCGATGCAGCCGAACGCGTATACAATCATTTGCAACGAGAGGGTGTGCCCTCGTGTCTCTATCACGGCGGTCTCGACCAGGATATACGCGAACGAGCCTTGATATTATTTGAAAACGGTACGTGCCCTGTAATGGTTGCGACCGATCTTGCCGCAAGGGGACTCGATATGGAATCGGTCGAAGCCGTTGTTCATTATCACCTGCCGTCGTCGCCCGAAGCATGGACTCACCGCAATGGGCGTACAGGTCGCTTGGGCGGTATCAACGGCAGCGTATACGTGATTATCTCAACTAAAGAATCATCACCGTCGTATATCGACCTCGAAGCATTCGACCCCGCCACCCTCATGCCGGTGAAGTCGCCACGAATGGCCACACTTTACTTCAACGCGGGCAAGAAAGAGAAGATATCGCGTGGCGACATAGCCGGATTCCTCATCTCCAAGGGCGGGCTTGCACCGGGCGAAGTAGGGCGTATAGATGTAAAAGACCACAGTGCCTACGTGGCCGTGCCAGCCGAGAAAGCTCGTACGACGGTAGAGAATGTAGCCCCTCACAAGATTAAGAATACGCGAGTGAGGGTGACGCAGCTAAAAAATAAGTAGGCTGTCGAACTTTTACCCTCTCCGAGCCGTTTTAAGTTAAATTCATCACACAGTTTATTTTTAAAGTGAAAGCTTGGAGCATAATCAAAAGTACCGTACGTCTGCTGGGATTTACACTTCTGGCAGTCGTACTGCTATTATGTGGTGTCGTAGCGCTGCTTTATTCGAATTGGGCTCAGGAGAATGCGCGTAAGGCAATTATAAGTAAACTCAGTACACCGTCGGCGCATCTGACGCTTGATTCATTCCGGCTCGATTTTCCGCTTGATATCACAGCCGGCGGTCTTGCCCTGACGAGTTATGGCGATACTATCATGGCCGCATCGTCGCTGCATGCCGAAATCGACGTGTTGCCGATATTGATGGGCCGGGCCAACATCGCCATTGCCGAAATACGCGATGCCCGGTATCGCATGGGAGCGCCCGACTCGGCCATGTTCCTCACTATCGCCGCCGACAGCCTTGCCTTGTCGCCGGCCTCTGTCGTTCTTGCCGACATGGCTATAAAGATAGAAGACGGAATCATCAAGGGTGGCCGAATGAGCATGGTGATGAATCCCGACACCACGCCGCCTACGCCTCCGGCTCCGCCTACACGCATGAGCATAGCCCTTGAGCACATCGCTCTCAACGACTTCACATACACCATGCGCATGATGCCGACTATCGACAGCCTCACGGCGCATATCGAGGCATCCGAGCTGCGCAACGGCTTGGTGGACCTGTATAACCAAAAGATAAATCTACGGGCGTTTTCAGGCAACGGTTTAAGTGCCAAATATATAGCTCCTGATTCGGCAATGATTGCAGCCTCAGGCCCATATCCGGTGGCAACACAGTCTGATACGGTTGTTTCTGCTCCATGGACTATTGAAATCGACAGCATAGGCTTCCATGGCGGCGACGCCCTCTATGCCACCGCCGGAGTAGAGCCGCTGCCAGGGCTCGACTTTGCCTACATACAGCTCGACAGCCTCGACCTTCAACTTCGCAATTTCTATAATCAGGCAACAACTGTAAAACTACCGGTAAAGATACATGGCCGCGAACGCTGCGGTGTGACTCTCGATGTCGACGGTACACTCGATATCGATTCCGTGGCATTGACATTCAGGCAGGTAGAGCTCTCTACGCCGCGAGGCACACGTGCGTCGTTTGACGGTAAACTCGGCATGGGTGATTTTGCATCCGACCCCATGCTGCCCCTTGGCCTGAATCTCGACGGCGCGTTCGCTCCCGAGGACATGGGTGCAATGTTCCCGGCGTTTTCGCCATACCTTGCCGCCATACCGGCTGCCGATGATATCCTGCTCAACGTAAACGCCTCGGGCACAACCGGAAATCTCGCAATCGACCGCGCCAAGCTCAAACTCAATCACTGTGTTACCTTGGAGGCCTCGGGCAATGTGGAGAATATGATGAATCCCGACCGTCTCGGCGGCGACATAAGCCTGAAGGGCAACATAATCAACGTAAACAGTTTCAAGAATAAATTCCTTGCCAAGGAGACAGCGGCGATGTTGCGAATACCGCCCATGACACTCAACGGCCATGTGAAGATGAATTCGGGCACCATTGCCGGACGGCTTGCCGCAGTCACTCGTGGCGGACGCCTCGGCCTCGATGCGCGTTGGAATGCCAACAGCGAGAGCTATACCGCCGATTTGACAACGAATACATTCCCTGTGCAGGCTTTCATGCCCCTTCTTGGAGTGGAGCAGGTTACGGCAAAGGCGCATGTCAAAGGCAAAGGCTATAACCCCTTCGTGACCACAACCACAATCGATGCCGACATCGATGTTGCAAAAGCTGTGTACGACGGCGTTGCCTATACGGATATCACAGCCAAGGCCGGACTCGACAAAGGCCAGGCCACTGTCGACCTCAAATCAGCGAATCCCTCGGCCGACCTTGCCCTCAAGGCCCAAGGCAATCTCGACGGCGATGTGTACCGCTGGCATGCTACGCTCGACGGCAACTATATCGACCTCTACGCCCTCAAGTTCATGCAAGAACCGGCCTCGCTCGAGATTAGTCTCGACGGTGACGCTGTTATAGGTCCGGGCAAAAACGATATGCAGGCTAATGTGAGCATACGCGACGTATTCTTCCGCCGCACCTCGGGCACAATTGCACTCGACAATATCAAGGCGCATTTCAATGCCAACGACAGCCTGACCAACCTCGACATGAATAACCGCGACCTGACGGCCAACTTCACATCACCGGTTGCACTCGACAGCCTCACGTCGAAGTTCTCGGCATTCTCCGAGCTTCTGTCGCAGCAATTGGCGATTTATACACTCGATGCCGATACATTGTGCAAGGTGCTGCCACCCTTTGCCCTGACACTCAATGGCGGACGCTCAAATTTGGTTAACGATATCCTTGCCACGTCGAAGATGTCGGTGCGTTCGTTCAACCTCAGTGTCGACAACGACAGCACGCTCGCCGTCAATGGTACTGTGAAGCGATTCGATACAGGCAGTATGTTGCTTGATTCGATATTTATCGACGGCGGCGAGCATCGCGGACATTTCCACCTCAATGCCGGTGTACAGAACCGTCCCGGCAACCTTGACCAGTGGCACCGCGTCGACCTCAAGAGCATTATCAAGGGCAAGTATGCCCATATCGGCCTGAAGCAGCAGAATCTCAAAGGCGCAACGGGCTACGAACTCGGCATAGCCGCCGAGAGCGATGTCTCCGACTCAACCCTGACAGTACACGTACGCCCATATTCGCCGGTGATTGCTTATCAGAACTGGAGTGTCAACCACGACAACTTCATCAGCTACAACATCCCCACAGGGCATATCGATGCCGACCTGCATATGAACGGCGGCAACAGTGCCTTGGCTATCTATACCGTACATCCCGACAGCACCACCCATAAATCGGCTCATCAGGAAGACCTTGTGATAAAGCTCACCGATATCCACCTGAACGACTGGATTGCCGTTAATCCCTTTGCGCCGCCAATCAAGGGTGATGTCAATGCCGATATGCGTCTCAACCGCCACGACGGCCTGCTCATAGGCCATGGCAGCGCCGGGGTTACAAACTTCGTATATGGCAAACAGAAGGTTGCCGACCTGCGGGCCGACTTCGACATCGCAGCGACACCCTCGGGTACTATCCGAGCCGATGCCGACGTGCTTGTCGACGGCATCAAGACCATGACCTTGTCGGGAGCGCTCAACGACAGCACTGCCGTGTCGCCCCTCGCCCTTGATTTCTCGATGATACGCTTCCCATTGGCGACAGTAAATCCATTCTTGCCTGATAACATGGCCAAGGTGTCGGGTATGCTCAATGGCAGTATCAAGATTTCGGGCACACAAGAAGCACCCATATTCAACGGTACGCTCGATTTCGACTCCACGGCAGTGCGCCTGGGCATGACCGGCACGCAGTACCGATTCAGCCCCACACCTATCAATGTGGTCAACGGCCTTGTTGATTTCGACCAGTTCAAAATCACCGGCTGCAACGACAATCCGCTCGTAATCGACGGCACGGTAGATATTTCCAAGCTCGAGGATATGAAGTTCAACCTCTCGCTCAAGGCCGACAATATGATGATCGTCAACAGCAACAAGTTGCAGAAAGGCGCCGACATATTCGGCAAGGGCTACGTCAGCCTCGATGCCACAGCGCGAGGGTCAATGGCCTTTATGACCGTCAATGCCGACCTCAGCGTCAATTCGGGTACCAATATCACCTATGTCATCCCCGACGCAACCACGGCACTTGCCAATCGCTCTACAGGCGACATGGTGAAATTTGTCAACTTTTCCGATTCCGCAGCCGTTGCGGCAGCCGACACCCTTGCACGTTCAGGCATGGCGATTATGCTCGATGCCAACCTCGAGTTGCAGGACGGCAATATCATCAACGTGTATCTGTCGGCCGACGGCAAGAACCGCGCTCAGATCGAGAGCAACGGCCGCCTTACCTACACCATGACACCTCTCGACGACGGCCGTCTCATAGGCCGTCTCAATATCGACAAAGGCTTTGTGCGCTACTCGCCGCCCTTTATGAGTGAGAAGCTGTTCAACTTCGAGCGTGGCAGCTACGTGGCTTTCAACGGCGCAATGATGAATCCTACACTCAATATCCATGCCACCGACGTTATCAAGGCCAACGTGACGCAGACGGGTCAGAATTCGCGCCTTGTCAACTTCGACGTGGGCCTGGCAGTGACAGGCACGCTAAATCAAATGGATGTTGCCTTCGACCTGTCGACAAACGACGATATCACCGTAGCCAACGAACTCGAGAGTATGAGTCCGCAGCAGCGTGCCAACCAGGCCATGAACATGTTGCTCTACAACGTATACACAGGCCCGGGCACTAAGGGCGACGCTTCGCTGGCAGGCAATCCTTTGTTCTCATTCCTTGAATCGCAGATAAACTCGTGGGCTGCAAACAATATCAAGGGCGTGGATATATCATTTGGTATCGACCAGTATGACCGCACCGTCAACGGCAGCACCTCGCAGACGATGAGCTATTCGTACCAAGTATCGAAGTCGCTATTCAACGACCGCTTCAAAATCGTGGTCGGCGGCAACTACTCTACAGATGCCAATGCCGACGAGAATTTCTCGCAGAACCTTATCAACGATATATCGTTTGAATACTTCATCAATGCCCAGCGAACTATGTATGTGCGCCTATTCAGGCATACCGGCTACGAGAGTATTCTCGAGGGTGAGATTACCCAGACAGGTGTAGGTTTTGTATATCGTCGCAAACTGCGCAGGTTAGGCGATATGTTCCTGTCGCCCAAGGCGGTAGAGCGTCGTATCCAGCGCGAAAACCAAAAAGTAGAAATGAGCCATGACAAGGACTAAGACTTATATACTCGCCATTGTCGCCACTGTGGCGGCACTTATGGTATCGTCGTGCTCGACCACAAGGCGTATTCCCGACGATGAGATTCTCTATACCGGCATCAAGGGCATCAAGATTGCACGCTCGGATAGTTCGGCTGTGCCTTCCGAAATGGCTTCGTCGATAAAGTCGGCGGTAGACGTGGCGCCCAACAACTACATCAAGCTCATAGGCTGGCGCTATCCGTTCCCCCTCGGCCTGTGGGTCTATAACAACTGGCCCAATCCGCCCAAGGGATTGCGCCACTGGCTCTACGAAAAGCTTGTAGAAGAACCGGTGCTCGTGTCGGATGTACGTCCCGAGGTGCGCACTCATATGATAGAGCAGATTCTCGACAACAACGGTTACTTCCGCGGCACGGCGACCTACAGCCTCGTGCAGGGCAAGAACCGCAAGAAGGCCAAGATACTCTACGACATCATCCCCGGCCCCGAATACCCGGTGAGGAATATACAGCTCATACCCGATACCACTGTGCTGGGCGGCCTTATTGACTCCCTGGCTCGTAAGGATTCATACCTCGCTTCGGAGCGTCCGCGCTATTCTACCGACTCGCTGTCGATAGCCCGAACACGTATCACCAACTCGCTCCGTAACCGCGGCTACTATTTCTTCCGCCCCGAGTTTATCGAGTATCTCGCCGACAGTATCGCATACCCGGGCGAAATCGAGCTGAAGATGATGCTGGCTTCGAACACCCCTTCGTTTGCCCTCCAACCCTATACTACCGGCAAAGTTACCGTGCATGTAGCCCGCAACCAGGGCGGCGGTCGGGCCGATACTGTAGAGATGCAGCGTGCGACCCTGATACAGATGATGCCTTCGCGCCTGCGCCGCAAACTGATCGACGAGAACGTGACCTTCCGCCCCGGACGGCGCTTCTCGGTGCGCAGTATGGACCGCACACAGGCTAATCTTGCCCGCCTCGGCATATTCAACAACATCAATATCGAGGCCGTGCCCGATACCAACGACTTGGCCGCGCATAAGCTCAACGTAGATGTCTACGCCACTTTCGACACCCCGCTCGAAACATCGCTCGAGGTGAATGCCTCGTCGAAATCAAACAGCTATATCGGCCCGGGTCTCACTTTCGGTGTGACGAACAAGAATATCTTCGGAGGCGGCGAGCAGCTGTCGGTCAAGCTCACAGGCACATATGAGTGGCAGACCGGTCGTGGCCGTCGAGGCAATATTTTCAACTCCTACGAGGTTGGCCTCACCGGCTCGTTGGCATTCCCGCGCCTGCTTGCGCCAAAGTGGATTCCGCGCAGCCGCTACAACCTCAACTGGACGCGCTTCCAGCTAAATGTAGATCTGCTCAACCGTCCGCACTACTTCAAAATGGCGCAGTTCAACGCCTCGATCAACTACGACTGGCGTCTGCGCAGGCATGTGTCGAATACACTGACACTATTCAAGCTCACCTATACCAACCTGATGCACACCACCCACGAGTTCGACTCGATAATGGCTGCAAACCCGGCTGTTGCACAGAGCTTTATGAGTCAGTTTATTCCCCAGATGATGTACTCCTACGTCTACGACAGGGCTTTTGGCCGTAACAATACCCTCAACTGGCAGTTCTCAGTCCAAGAGGCCGGCAACGTGTTCTGGGCTATCTACAGGGCTTGTGGCAAAAAGGGCGAAAAAGAGCTGTTCGGCACGCCGTTCTCGCAGTTCATCAAGGGTCAGACGCAGCTTGTATGGGGACGGCGACTCGGTGGCGACAACTGGCTCGTGAGCCGTGTCGCAGTGGGTGCGGCACATGCCTACGGCAATAGTTCGCAAGTGCCTTATGCCGAGCAATTCTATGTCGGCGGTGCCAACTCGATACGTGCCTTTACCGTCCGTTCGATAGGCCCGGGCAGTTACCGCTCAGCCCCGGGGCAGCCCGAGGATTATTTCGACCGCACAGGTACGTTTAAATTCGAGGCCAATGTAGAGTACCGTTTCCCGATATTCGGCCCCTTGCACGGTGCGCTGTTCATCGATTCGGGCAATGTGTGGCTGCTCAAAGACGACCCCTTGCGACCCGGTGGCAAACTCAGTGGCAAGACGTTCTTCAAAGACCTTGCCTTGGGCACAGGTGTCGGCCTCAGGCTCGATATAAGCATGCTTGTGATTCGCGGCGACCTAGGTATAGGCATCCACGCCCCCTACGATACCGGCAAACGTGGCTACTACAACATGCAGAATTTCGGCAAATCCCTCGCCTTCCACCTCGCCATAGGTTATCCGTTTTAGTCATACCGGCTTGTCCCAAGTGTCCCATTTGTCCCACTCTTCCCAATGTGGGACAGTTGGGACAGCCGGGACAGCAGCAACCCAATGCTATTAACTTAAGGCAAAAGAGTGCTTGCAATAGGAGCTTGTCTCGTTTACTCTGGGATATGCAAGAGAATTATGCAGATTTTCATGTTTAAAAATGTTAATTGCATGCTTCCAGCCTGGGGTCGATTGTAACGAAGTTCGGGTCGAACATTTCTCCTTTC
>Ga0209064_1001680_pt1 | contig 31555 bp, 30 predicted proteins | sample Inofromicrocosms_FD_187498 | JGI IMG/M metagenome (GOLD analysis project Ga0209064, IMG submission 187498) | Mouse cecum microbial communities from Vienna, Austria - Inoculum for glucosamine and mucus D2O microcosms (SPAdes) (version 2) | ecosystem: Host-associated > Mammals > Digestive system >... | reverse complement strand
GTTATTGCGGCGGTGTCCCACCTCTTCCCATTCCGAACAGAGAAGTTAAGCCCGCCTGCGCCGATGGTACTGCAATGCAATGCGGGAGAGTAGGAGGCCGCCTTCTTTTCTTTATGTCTCCCCTGTCCGGTGAAACGGGCGGGGGAGATTTTTTTTTTGTGTGTTTGTGTGGATGTATGGTATGGGGACCCTGCCGGGGCCGTGGAATTGGAATGGGGGATGTCAACTCCCGATTATACATTATCAATAATTCTATATTATCAATTAATGAAATTCAATTGTCAATTAATGGATTCCTCGATTGGTGAAATTTATTTATGACATAAATAAATGGGTTGCACTGCAAATAGTGCAACCCATTTGTGTGGATATATTGGAGAAATATCTTATCCGTATATAATCTTTCCAGTTTCGTCTTCATATGGAGTGAGATCCTTGGCATACTGGTTCATGGCTCTGAGGCTCATGCCCATTGACGAGAATCCACCGTCATGGAAGAGATTCTGCATGGTTACCTTGCGTGTGAAGTCGGAGAACATCATAACGCAGTAGTTGGCACATTCCTCAGCACTGGCATTGCCTAAGGGCGACATCTTGCTGGCGAAGTCCATCAGGTTGTCCATATCTTTTATGCCTTTGCCGGCTGTTGTCGGGGTTGGCGACTGAGATATTGTGTTCACGCGCACATTCTTCTCGCGGCCATAGATGTATCCGAAACTGCGTGCTATGCTCTCAAGCATGCTTTTGGCGTCGGCCATATCGTTGTAACCGAAAAAAGTGCGCTGCGATGCCACATATGTTAGGGCTACGACAGAGCCGTATTCGGCGATGGCATCCTGTTTCTTTGCCACCTGAAGCATCTTATGAAATGATATGGCGGATATGTCAAGAGTCTTTTGGAGATAGCTGTAATCCAAGTCGTCGTATGTGCGGTGCTTGCGTACATTTGGACTCATACCTATGGAGTGGAGCACGAAGTCTATTTTACCGCCAAGCAGTTTGACAGATTCCTCAAAAACTTTATTCAGATCTTCAACGCTTGTTGCGTCGGCAGCGATGATGGGTGCGTTGAGCTGTTTGCTAAGTTCGTCAAGTTCGCCCATTCTCAGAGCCATCGGTGTGTTGCTTAGTGTTATAGTTGCACCTTCTTCAACGGCTTTTACAGCAACTTTCCATGCAATGGATTCTTCATTGAGCGCGCCGAATATTATTCCGCGCTTACCTTTTAATAAGTTGTGACTCATTGTATAAATATAATGCGTTTGATTTATTTCAATGGCAAAATTACCACTTTTACGTAAAACAGACAAATTCTTTGGATAAAAAGATGAATATCTGTCAGTCATTCGCATGTTTTCCGTCAAATATTCGAGACTCAGTCTTTCAGTGAATAAGTGACAGTGGTCACGACTCTCAGTTTCTTTATGTGCGGAGTATTGTCGTCGCGGTCGTCTATGGAGAATTGTCCTTGATCGGCCGTGAGGATTTTGTTTAGCTTGCTGTTGCTGTTTTCAGCAAACTGTTCGGCTGTCTTTTCCGCGTTCTTTATTGCTTCCTGCATCATTTTGGGTTTCATATCCTGGAATGATACGTATTCGTATTTCACGCTGTTGTAGTATCCGCTGTTGACCACGGCCACACCTTGTTTGAGCAATTCGCCCTGTCGTGCTATGATGCCACGCATTAGTTTCACGTTGCGTGAAGTGACAGTGAGTGTCGACGAGGTGTTATATCTGTATGTGCGTTTGTTGGTGTTGTATCTGTCGGCTTCGAAGTCTGAAACTTGTGGCGCTCCCACACTGATTTCCTCTTCCTTTACTCCGTTGTGTTTCAAAAATGCTTTTACTTTATCGGTTGTGGCGTTTATCTTGTTGTAGAGTGTTGGCAGGTCGTTGCCTTGTTCCGATGTTTGTATGGCCCATGTCACTTTGTCGGCCTCCACTTCTTTTTCTGCCAGTCCCTTGACAGTCACTTTACGGTCTCTGTTGGTAAAGTCGTTCATTCCGCTCTTGATGCAAAATCCGAGTACAATGATTCCCAAAGCGATTATCGCTGATTCTTTGATTCTGTTCATAATGATATGCTTTTTAAAGTTACTTTCTTTAATTTGATAACGGATTCAAATATATGAAAGATTTCTGTAAAATAATGAGTATTGAATGTTATTTGCATATAATTAACGTATTTAAGGCGGAGAGTAACCGAAAGTAAGATTCTAATTGCAACAAAAAGAATTTCGATATGATAGGGATATTTAGTTTATGATGTTTTGGCTATTAGCACGGTGGCGTATGCGCTGATGCCTTCCTCGCGACCGGTGAAACCGAGGCGTTCGGTGGTGGTGGCTTTGATGGAGATATTGTCCTCATCAGTACCTATTGTCTCGGCCAGGCAAGTTTTCATGGTTGGAATGTGCGGGTTCATCTTGGGATGTTCGGCGCATATTGTGGCGTCAATGTTTCCTACAATATATCCTTTTGTAGCTATCAGCGCTACGGTTTTACGAAGGAGAATCTTGCTGTCAATGTCAAGTGTATCGGCCGATGTATCGGGAAAATGATAGCCGATATCGCGCATGTTGGCAGCACCAAGCAGTGCGTCGCATATAGCATGTATAAGCACGTCTGCATCGCTGTGTCCTAACAGTCCGAGGGCATGGTCTATCTTTATTCCGCCCATCCACAGGTCGCGGCCTTCGACGAGGCGGTGAACATCGAAACCGAATCCAACTCTTATATTCATACTTTATATTAAATTGACAGGGAAAACTGAAAGTTGAGAATCAAGAATTATTATTTGCAGCTTGAAAAGCCAAAGATTTTGGTGAAATCCGTATGGCAATCATAATTCCTGATTCTCAATCCTCAAATCATAATTCTCAATTTTTAATCCTTGACTCTTTGGATTATCTGCGGAAAAGGTCTTTTATTCCGTCCATATCGAAAGCCAAAGAGAAACGCAATGTCTGGTCGAGAGGGTTGCTCTGTGCTGTGGAGATGACGTAGCCCACATCGAGTGAGAATACATTCATGCGGAAACCACCGCCTACAGTGAAATACTTGCGGTTGCCCTTGTTCTCGCTCTCGTGGTGATAACCGGCACGCAGAGTGAACTGGTCGTGATACACATATTCGGCACCAATGCTCCATTGTATTTCTTGAAGCTCCTCCTTGAAGCCACCGGGTGCATCGCTGAAACTCTTGAATATACCGGATATAGAGCCCACGTCGCTGTATTCACGGATTACACGGTCCTGATAGTCGGATGTGCTCTCACCCTCTTCCTGTTTCGGAACTGTGGGCACAAGCAGCTTGTTGGCGTCGGCGGCGATAGAGAAGCGGTTGTATTCGTCTATGGGAATCATCAGCGATGCTCCCAGACGCATATTTGCAGGAATGAATTGGCTGCGGTCGTCACCGAAGTATGAAATCTTGCTTCCCACGTTACTGATGTTCATACCGATACCGAGTTGGCACTCACGTGGTCCTATGTTGATGTAGTTGTTGTAGTACATTGCAAGGTCGGCGGCAAAAGCCGATGCCGGTGCGGAATCTTCGGTATAGTCGTAACGGAGGTCGGAGTATATCCACCGTATTCCGGCTGCCAGTGAGAATTTTTCGCTTAGCATCAGCGAGTATGCAACGTCGAGCGACATCTCGTATGGTTTTACGGTCATGGCGTTTTCATCATTCGATGTCATCACTTCGCCGAGAGAGAAGTAACGTATGGATCCTGATACGGCGCTATAGTCTCCTATGCGGTAATATCCTGTCACGTATGCCAGATCGATGTCGTTGACAAGTTGTCGCAGCCATGGGGTGTAGTTGAGCGACACTCCGGCACGGCTGATGCAGAACGGATATTTCGCCGGATTCCAGTACTGTGAGTTGACATCGGGATCGGTTGCCGCTCCCACGTCGCCCATACCTGCGCTACGGGCATCTGGCGCTATGGTCTGTGATATAACGGCATGCTCCACAGGATTAAACCGGTTGAGTTTTTCCTGTGCCTTCGCTCCTGTCGTGATGAGAATGCAAATGAATATCAGGATTGTTTTGATACTATTCTTCATTAATCGTATGATATGTTTTATGTATTTGTGATATGTAATTTATAAAACGTCGGGGAGTTATTATTTATTGCTCAGTACAATCAATTTCTTGGCTTTTGACGCATGGCTGCTGTTTTCGCTGCTTATTCGTACCCGATATAGGTATACACCGGTGCTTATGCGTTTTCCGCCGTCAATGGTGAGATCCCAGTCTATGGTCATGCTGTTGTCCGATGGGACTCCTTTTGCGGAATGTGTCCACAGATGGCGTCCTGACATGTCGAATATATCGAGTACAACGTCCAGATCGCAGTCGATACGGTCGTGAAGTATGCGGAACGATGTGCTTGTTGTGGCAGGATTGTTGGTGCATTCCACGTCGAATAATGCTGGTGCAAGTCCTTCGACTACGTTGAATGTCAGTTCTGCCGTCGATGAATTGTTGAACACGTCCCATGCGCGGAATAGCAGCCGGTGTTCACCTTCGGGAAGACGCGGAATACTGTAGCCCACACGTCCGCTCTTGTATGTTCCGAAGTCGAATGTGAAGTGGTCGTTCAGTTCGTATGTCCGTGAAATTTCACCGTCTATAATCAGTTGCATGGAGTGTCCTATGCCACTGCCGGTGGAGTTTATACCGTCGTCATCGAACAGCTCTGCCACGAAATATGGTGTGGCATTGACTTTGTCCCCGTTCGTGAACGACTCTGAGTTGAGATAGCAGTATATCGACGGGCCTGCCGTTCCACCGCCGAAATCAACCGAACCGTTTAGCACTATGCTTTCGTCCGAGCCGTGGGCTGTGCGCAATTTGTCGTCAGACACAGCATATGTGAGAAGCTGTCCGCTCTTGTTGCTGTAATTGATGTCGGCGGGAACTATGAAACTGAATGCAAACTCTCCGCCGCGTATGCTGTCCGTCCCTCTATATATGGTGCTTTGGCGGTCGTAGTATGTTATGGCATTTTCTGTGGTAGGATCGTTCCGTCGTCCTGTCACCAGTTCTTTGGCATCGCGTACTGTCGCAGTTACGAGACCGTTGAAGTCTGTCTGCTTAACTCCGTCCTGTTCCACGTGTCCTTTCACCGTTACCGGTGTGCCGGCCTTCAGTTGTATTCCGTCTGTACCTTCGGCCACTTCCACGTCGTTTACTTTGTCAATCACAACGTCGAGCGACGGTATGGCGAGACGTAGTGCCGGGTCGCCAAGCAGCGTGTATTGCAGCTTGTTCGACGATGTGTCACCTGTTTTGCCGGGGGTACCGTCGCTTAGAGTTATATCGACTGTTTGGTCAACAAGTTTGTTTTTGGCCTGTCTTACGGCTTCTCCGATGGGCATGGCTTTTCCGTCGTCTGTTGTTTTCAGCACTTCGCGCATGAAAGCGAGGTTTATCGTTTCGTTAAGATGCGACAATACGGTGCGGGTGGTGCCAAAGAACGATACGGCTCCTCCGTTTTTGTTGAACAGTGCCGTTTCGCCGATGTTTTCTATCTGGCTGTCAAACGGCATTATGTCACATGATGCCGTTACCCAGAGCGGCATATTGGCGGATTTGGTGTTTTTGAAATCGTTGAGCACAAGCACCAGCTCGTGTGAAACCGTTGCCGGCGCACCGTGGCCGCTATAGTTCATTATGAGCGCGCCGTTTGTCATATACTGTTTTACAATATTCTCTACGTCGGGATATGAGAACCCAGTGGCAGATGCCTGGCGCTGGTATGTGTCCCACATTATCTTTCTGACATCGAGGGTAGGGAAGCGTGACGCAACGTCGTCGGCTATTTTGTTTGCCGTAATCATGTGTGTGTTGTTGTCACCGTCGTCACCCATAAATACCAATGTGTTCTGCCATGCTCCCGCATACTTGTTGTTTACATAGTCTGTAATCTTGTCCATCATGGTCTTGGCTTCTTCTTCCGTACGTACGGGAAAGCGGCCTACGGCCACATCGGCCTTGCCCATGTGTTTGTTATCTCCCGATTCTATGGCTTCTCTGTCGTCGAGCATACAGAAGAAATCGTCCGATACGTACGAATAGACAGTACTTAGTGAGTTTTCGCTTTCGAAGCAAAGCAGGAAATCGTCAGGGGAGTATCCTTTCCAGTCGGAAGAGAGCATGCGGTTGTCCCATGCTCCGTCACCGAACATGACGAGATATTTTGGTATGTCGTTGTCGGTTTCGGCACGGTCGTAGAACATTTTAAGGTAGCGGCGGTAGGCTGTGGCATCGGGCGTGCCGCTCGAAAATTCGTTGTACAGTTCGTCCGCCGGCACTATCCTTACAGTCATGCCGTCTTTTGATTCACGCAGTTCTTTCAGACGTTCGGCCTGTGCCCTCAGTTTCTGTGTGGTGGGCAACAGTATGATCATGTCTGCCGGAGTGTCGGCATGGTGGTCTTGGTTTGTAATGCGGTATACATATTCCGGAGCAGGGAACGAAGCGTTATGCAGATCGGGAGCGGACGAATATTCATTGTTGTGCACCACGATATAGTCAAGGCGCACCGTTCCACCTTTTGTCTGGGTTATAGTAATGCTGTTTGAAACTTGTAGATTGCGTACTCGGAAGAGGGCACGGCCCGTATTGGCAACGGTGTTTGAAGGAAGTTCGTCTACGCTTACCTTGCCCACTACACTGTCGTTTACGCTTACCGTTGTCTCTGAAGGACCGTCTGCCGTCAGTACCACCAATACGGTGCCGTCGGCAGATGAACCTGCGGATGCTACCGTATATTCGCGTGACATGCCTGGTGCGAAAGCTCTTGAATCGTACAGGTTTCGTCCGCTATGATACCATGCAAAGTCATCTACTTCGTAAAGCGCGTTCATGTAGTCGGCGCATGGATAGAAACTGTCTACAAACGACTTCTCGTCAACAGTAAGCGGCTCGTCGTCACTTTCGGTGAGGAAATAATATCCGTAATCGGAATATGGATTGCGCACACGGTCGTTTGTTGTCGACCATGTTACCGGTCCTTGTGCACGGAACAGCCGTCTGCCGTTGACAATACATGTAGGCACTTCACGGAGATCATCCGTGGCTGAAAGATATTCGCCGGTCAGCATTTCCGGTTGCAGGGCTCCGCCATATCCGTATATCTTCACCCTTGATGGATTGGAAAAACCGGCACTTGATATCACCGCATCGCTAAGCTGATACACACCGCTGTTCGGCACGCGGATTTTTGCCCACGAGCCTTTGCGCAGTACAGAATGTTCGGCATAGCGTTTTATCTGATTGTTATTGGATGCAGATTTTGTTTTGACAGGACGGGGGCGCGTGGTTATGCTTAGCTTGAAACTTACGAGTTTCATCATTCGTCCGTTGCGGCATACCAATGGGATGAATGAAATGTCGAGTTGACCCTGTTTGCGTGCCACGGCCATATGGCTCCTAATCACGGGCATTTCCGGCAGCGAGTCGGATGTTATCAGGCTGTAGCGTCTTATGTCAGTGTCAGTCATCGGTATGAACTCCGGATACTCTATAGCAACGTCATACAGAGAGTCGGCATAGTCATATCCCAAGTCGTGAGTGTAGGTAAAGCAAGGCAAAAGAGAATCTATCCTGACTTGCTCGGCTGTCAGGTTGAAGAAGCCTTGGGCGGCTGTTCTCAACATGCCGCACATCAGCACGACAATTATAAGGATATGTCTTCTCTTCATTATTTGCAATTAAATTCCAATACTTTTCTGTCCTCTATGTATCCGGTCAGATGGTCGTCAATGTGCACCGGTCCTATTCCCGCAGGTGTGCCGGTATACAGCAAGTCGCCGGTTTTCAGTGTGAAGAAGCGGCTGATGTAAGCAATAATCTCGTCCACACGGAAGAGCATGTCGCTTGTGCATCCTTCCTGTACGGTGTTGCCGTTGATGTCGAGGTGGAAGTGCAGTGCCTGTATGTCGCGGAACTTATCCACACCGATCCACTCGCCTATGGCAGCCGAGCCGTCGAAACCCTTGCAGAGATCCCACGACAGACGGGCGTCTCTTAGTCTTTTCTGCAAATCGCGTGCCGTAAAATCTATGCCCAATGTCACTGCATCGTAGTAACGATGGGCAAACCGCTCGGGTATTCCTTTACCGAGGCGGCATATCCTGACCACCAACTCTGTTTCGTAGTCAATTTGTCCCATCCAGTCGGGTATGAAAAACGGCTTGCCGTCTTTCAGGAGTGCTGAGTCCGGCTTTATGAATATCACGGGACTCTCTGGTTTATATAACGTTCCGTCCAACTCTTTATTGTGCTGGATGTAGTTCATTCCTGTGGCGAATATCTTCATTATTCATACATTTAACTTTTTAACTTCATATTCATGCGCGTTTTCTCGCCATGGCAGAGTTTGAGCAAGCTCACTCTGCTCATCTGGCTTGACGAAAACGTTGGATTTCATCCTTCGTTTTCTCGCCATGACATAGCTGAAACAAGTTTCGCTCTGTTCATCTGGCTTGGCGAGAACGTCCAATTTGTAGCCGTCAGCTTTATTGGAACCGGAATAAAAAGAAAGCCAGAAAGTAAAGCTCTATGGCCCGACTTCCTGACTTTCCGTTTTTTTATTCTATGCCCCGTTGTCTGGGGACATTTACATCTCTTACTCGGCAACGAGAGTGAAGCGTTTGAAAGCAACGATCTTCAACTCGCTGTCCTGTTGCTTCAGCCATGTTGCAACGTTGATCTTGTCACCGTCACCGAACTGGAACTCCTGGTCAACGAGGCAGTTCTCTTTCAAGAACTTGGCTACACGGCCCTTGGCGATGTTCTCAATCATCTGGGCGGGCAGGTTGGCAGCCTTTTCAGCAGCGGTCTTCTCGCGGATTTCTTTTGCCTTGTCGGCCTCCTCACGTGTGAGCCATCCTTTGTTGATGTTCGATTCGATGTGGTCGTCGGAGTCAACGAGGTTAGGGTTGATGCCGGCTTTCTTGATGGCAGCCACGACAGCTTTCTCAACCTGCTCTTCCTTGGTCTTCTGAACGGCAACATTGTACTCTTCGTCGATGATGCTCTGTGGAACAGACTCTTCGTCAAGAGCCACAGGTTTCATTGCTGCCACCTGCATGGCAATCTTGTGACCGGCCTCGGCCGCGTTCTTGTTTGTCTGAACCATGGTGGCAAGTGTGTGCTTGCCCATGTGATCGTAGACCTCGATGTTGTCACCTTCGAGCCAGTTGTAGCCGTCGAGCTCCATCTTCTCACCGGTTATGCCCGAGCGCTGTGTCACAGCCTCCTGTACTTTCTGGCCGTCGGTCAGTGTGAGTTCCTTGATCTCTTCGAGAGTCTTGCACTTGTTTGCCACCGCAGCGTCAAGGATGTCCTGTGTGAGAGCGATGAAGTCCTTGCCATTGGCAACGAAGTCGGTCTCGCACTTCAGAGCGATAATAGCACCGAAGTTGTCGGCAACCTTTACAAGTACACAACCATTTGATGTCTCACGGTCGCTACGCTTGGCGGCGATAGCGAGTCCGCGCTCACGAAGGATGTCCTTAGCCTTGTCGAAGTCTCCGTCTGCCTCTGTCAGCGCTTTCTTCACGTCTGCGAGACCGGCGCCTGTCATAGCGCGGAGCTTCTTTATATCAGCCATTGATACTGCCATAATCTTTTATAAATTCTAAGTTGTTAATTCTTAAATTGTAAAATTGTGGTGATAAATATGTCCCGACGTCTGCCGGTGGGACACACCCTCAATTATTCAGCGTCCTTGCGGGCCTTGCGTGCGGCACGTTTCGGCTTCTCCTCGCCGGCTTCAGCTTCAGCCTGAGCCTGTGCGGCAGCCTCATCAGCCTTTTCTACCTTACGTTCCTCGAGTCCTTCGGCGATAGCTGCGCAACACGCTGTCAGGATGGTCTCGACGCTATCCTTGGCATCATCGTTTGCTGGAATCACGAAGTCGATGTTCTTCGGGTCGGAGTTGGTGTCAACAATACCGAATACGGGTATTCCCAGACGGTTGGCCTCTTTCACGGCGATGGCCTCTTTCATCACGTCGATTACGAACAGTGCGGAGGGCAGGCGTGTCAGATCAGAGATGGAACCAAGGTTCTTCTCCAGCTTGGCACGCTGACGCGAAATCTGCAGCAACTCGCGTTTTGACAGATTGGAGAATGTGCCGTCGTTCATCAGTTTGTCGATGTTGGCCATCTTCTTCACAGCCTTGCGGATTGTGGGGAAGTTGGTGAGCATGCCGCCAGGCCAGCGTTCGATGACGTAAGGCATATTTACGCTTGCAGACTTTTCTGCTACGATTTCTTTTGTTTGTTTTTTAGTAGCGACGAACAGGATTTTCTTGCCCGACTTGGCTATTTGCTTCAAAGCCTCGGCAGCCTCGTCAATCTTGGCTACGGTCTTGTGAAGATCTATAATGTGGATACCGTTACGCTCTGTGTAGATGTAGGGAGCCATTGCAGGGTTCCACTTGCGGCGCAGGTGGCCAAAGTGGCATCCTGCCTGCAGCAACATATCAAAATTTGTTCTTGACATTGTCTTTAATGTTTTAACTGTTGTTTACTTTCTTTTTTATTCTTTCTTAGAATCAACCGTCGGGGTAGTCGCCACTTGGCTGTTGCCCTTGTGCGGGTCCCTGCGGTTTAGATGCTAAACTTTTGTTTCCGGCTGCTTTGCGGTTGGAAAGAGATATCGGATATTCTCAGGCCACCCGGCATGCAGGCGCATACATAATATATACAGATAACTGATGTATTAACGCTTGCTGAACTGGAAACGGCGGCGTGCCTTCGGCTGTCCCGGCTTCTTACGCTCAACGGCGCGTGCGTCGCGTGTGAGGAATCCGTGATCCTTGAGGTTCTTCTTGTCTTCGGCGTTGATTTTCACCAGTGCGCGGGCTATGGCCATGCGCAGAGCCTGACTCTGTCCGGTGAAACCGCCACCGTCGAGGTTTGCCTTGATATCGTATTTCTCTGCCACTTCAAGCAGCTCCAGCGGCTGTTTTACCACATACTGCAGAATGGCTGAGGGGAAATATTCAGTTACGTCTTTCTTGTTGATCGTAATCTTGCCTGTTCCTTCGCTGATGTAAACGCGTGCTACAGCACTCTTACGGCGACCTGTTGCATTAACTACTTCCATTGTTCCTTAAATTATTTATACTGGTTAATATCTATTGACTTCGGCTGCTGTGCCTCCTGCTTGTGCTCTGCACCCTCGTAGATGTAGAGGTTGTTCATCAGGCTGCGGCCCAAAGGACCTTTAGGGAGCATGCCCTTCACTGCATGACGGATGATTCTCTCCGCACCGTCTTTCTTCTTGCGAAGCTCTGCAGGTGTGTTGAAGCGCTGTCCACCGGGATAACCAGTATAACGGGTGTACACCTTGTCTGTCTCTTTCTTGCCTGAGAATACGATCTTCTCGGCGTTGATGATGATTACGTTGTCTCCGCAGTCCACATGGGGGGTGAAAGTAGGCTTGTACTTTCCACGGAGCAGTTTAGCTACTTTTGAGCAGAGGCGGCCTACAATCTGGTCGCTGGCATCTACAACCACCCACTCTTTCTTAGCTGTTTCCTTGTTGACGGAAATAGTCTTGTAACTTAAAGTGTTCATTTTAACTTTTGAATTTTACTACTAAAAAACATTTTTTCAATTCTTTCTTTCGGCATACCGCCACACGCCTTTTTACAGACTTTGTCATACATTAATATATATGGCATGTGTGCTTTCTGCCGTTTGGACGTCGATTCACTAACCGTCGTGCCCGGCCAAAGACAGCGACTATTAACACTACGTCCGTGGGGGCTCTAAGTGTTCCCCAGAAATAATCGGATTGCAAAGGTACTGCTTTTTCTCATTATTTAATATATGACGGGATGTTAAATATGTTGTTTTTATGTATATTTAACAACATATAACATCTGCAGCACGGTTGTTGGTCAGATGCGCTTCGTTTGTGTCGAGGTTTTTTCATACCTTTGTCACGTGACGGGCGCCGTGTGTGGCATAACCGTCAAGCTGTAGTGTTTACTTATGAGAATCGTCAACGTTAGAAACTGTGCCATAGCCGTTTTGGCGGGCGTCGTGCTGTGCGTTTGTTGCGCGCTGCGCGGCAATGACGGTACAGTCGGTTTGTCGTCGCGGTCGGTACATCTGCGCCTTGGTTCCGACACGGCTGTTGTTACTGTGCGGCACGCCGGGTGGGCGATAGACAGCATTCGGATATACGAGGATGTGGCGGGCTCCCGATTGCTCGACAAGACTTTTTGTTTTTCAGAGAAAGAGAAAAAGAGGATGCGCCGTGGCCGGCCGGTGGAACGGCGCTACGGATGGCTGAACGTCAAGACCGGCAAGAACGCCATAACGCTTGTCGCCGTCGATACGAGGTTGATTGTAAATAAGCGTTGTGCCGTGCTGTATCTGCATCGGAGAGAATGCCGCGACAGCATCCGTGTGGAGCATGAGGGGCACAGGTTCATGGCGGAGAGTGCCGCCTCGGCGAGAATGCAGGTTTTCAAGGCAAAAGCGGCTTCCGGTCGATGCCTGTTGCATACCGGAAGCCGCTTCCTGTCTGTATTTTCTTTGCTTATGCTTCAAGAGGATTCGGGCCGTACTTGTTGTCGCCCGGAGTGCCTGCCGAAACGAGAAGGAACAATAGCCACAGGCCGCCTATCATAGGAACGGCGGAGATAAAGAACCACCATCCGCTGTGATTGGTGTCGTGCAAGCGGCGCACCAATACTGCCAGATTGGGAACGATAAGGCCGAGCAAGGCCAGGATTCCGATTACGACTCCCGCAGTATCGAATATGGAATACAGAAGACCGATGATGATGGCCGGTCCTATTGTCAGGAACAGATAAAACCACCAGTACTCGGAACGGGAGGCACGTCCGCTGAAAGTAGCGTACTTTTTAGTTAAACACGTTGTGATAGATTCGGTAAAGCCCATAATGTTATTTTTATGCACGCTCCCCGGTACCATGGAGCCGCGGTTAATCTTATTTTAAGCGCGGTACCGTATGCCCTGTTTCACGGCTTTTGCCGGTGCCTCGTTGATTTTGTAAATATCAGTTGGTCTCAGCCATCAGTCGTTCATTCACTTGACATAACGCTTTTGTTGCTTAATAAATGTAAATATTTGTAATGTTCCTAATACAAAGGTAGCGAAATAATTCTCGTACAAGATACTCTTTTCTTTGTTTTTTCTTAATTTTTGTATTATTTAACGCACGGCGAATGTTGTAATCTCATATTTATATTTGCAGCTGTAATGTTGTAGTGAAGATATTTTGTATTTTCTTTACTTTAACGTATGTTAAGCGACATCCGAATCACGATTTCCGAACAAGGCCTCGAAAATCGCGATTTTTGCCCCAAATGGGGAGTGCTGATTATCAGAATGTTACGACAATAGGACTTTGTCAAGAAAGCAGAGAGGGTCGTTTCGCCTTGCAATAACGGCCTCGTTGCATTGCGAAACCGGCCTCGTTGCACTCCAATAAGGCCGTTATGGCGATGTCGGGAGGCCCTTACGGCAAGAAAACCATGTCAAAAACACGTGTAAAAGAAGCAGAGAGGGCCTCACGGCTTTTCTGGTTTGATAAAAAAGAAATGCGTTTTTTTCAGAAAAAGTCCGACACATTTTGCCGCAGGCGTTGTACGGGGTGATTTATGCGGAGGAACCTTGCTTAATCCGGCTTGACGAAAGCGCGCATGAAATCCGGCTGCCCGTTTGCATGTTCTTGGATTTTTTTGTGTACATTTGCAACCGGCAGATAAATCAAACGGATGAGACTATGCTTGAACGTGACTATATAATGCGCCTGGTGCGAGAGTTTGCCGAGGCGCTCGAACTGCTCCTCAACAAGAAAGACCGCGACACGCAGCGCGAGGAGATACGGACGATGTACACCCGGTATGTCGGCCCGTACGAGTTTTATCATACGGCGGCGGTGGAGGATGTGATGCAATCGTTCGAGCAGTATCCCGAGGAGGAGCGGCTCAACCGCATGGAGATGCTTGCCGAACTGTATTATGTCGAGACGTCGCTGGTGAGCGGTCCCGTGCGCGAGATGATGCTCGGAAAGGCGCTCGCCATATTCGACTTTGTGGACAGCCACGACCGTACCTATTCGCTTACGCGGATTGAGAAGATGGGAGAGATAAGGAGGGAGATAAAAAAGTTAAGGAGTTAATTCTCTTTCACTACTGAATAAACATTGACGTAAATCTTGTTTTTGTGTCCCTCTCTGTATTTTTATCATCAATAATGTTGTTCAAACCACCCCTTTTTCGTAACTTTGCATTCTCAATTGAATAATGCATTATAATAATTATTATGGCTGAAACAAAGAAGATTAAGACAGCGCTGATTTCGGTTTTTCACAAGGACGGATTGGACGAGTTGCTGAAGAAATTGAATGCCGAGGGAGTGAAATTCCTGTCAACAGGAGGTACACAGACTTTTATCGAGTCGCTTGGCTATGAGTGTGGCAAGGTGGAAGACGTGACGACTTATCCTTCGATTCTCGGAGGCCGCGTCAAGACACTGCACCCGAAAGTGTTCGGAGGCATTCTCGGACGCCGCGACAACGAAGGCGACCGTGAGCAGATGGCACAGTATGATATTCCGGAGATAGATCTGGTCATCGTCGATCTATATCCTTTCGAGGATACAGTGGCAAGCGGAGCGTCGGACGCCGATATCATAGAGAAAATAGACATAGGCGGAATATCGCTGATACGTGCCGGAGCAAAGAATTTCAAGGATGTGGTCATCGTGCCGAGCAAGGCCGAGTATGGCGTGCTGCTTGACATTCTGAACAGGAAAGGCGCCGAGACCGACATCGAAGACCGTCGTATGTTCGCCACACGTGCTTTTGGCGTGAGCAGCCATTACGACACAGCCATACACGGATGGTTCGGCAAATGAATGAAGGGCGCTCAGGATTACATCGGAATACAATAACAATAACGTAAAAAACAGGATGCCGACTGAAAGTGCGGACAGGAGCCCATCGGCTTGCGGAATTCCTCATTCTTCATTCTTCATTCTTCATTTTAAATAATTATGGGATTTTTTTCGTTTGTCCAGGAGATAGCCATGGACTTGGGTACGGCCAATACCATCATTATCAGTGATGATAAGATTGTGGTGGACGAGCCGTCAGTGGTAGCGCTCGACCGACGCACCGACAAGATGATTGCCGTGGGCGAGAAGGCCAAGCTGATGTATGAGAAGACTCATGACAACATAAAGACTATACGTCCGTTGCGTGACGGCGTGATTGCCGATTTCTCGGCTTGCGAGCAGATGATGCGCGGACTCATCAAGATGGTGCATACAGGCAGCCGTCTGTTTTCGCCGTCGCTCAGGATGGTGATCGGCGTGCCGTCGGGTTCCACCGAGGTCGAGTTGCGTGCCGTTCGTGACTCTGCCGAGCATGCCGACGGCCGTGATGTATATCTGATATTCGAACCAATGGCCGCCGCCATCGGTATAGGCATCGATGTGGAGGCTCCCGAGGGCAACATGATTGTCGATATCGGTGGAGGCTCGACCGAAATTGCCGTAATATCGCTTGGCGGTATAGTGAGCAACAACTCCATCCGCATTGCCGGTGATGACCTTACGGCCGACATACAGGAGTACATGAGCCGTCAGCACAATGTGAAGGTGAGTGAGCGTATGGCCGAGCGTATAAAGATACATGTGGGTTCGGCGCTGACCGACCTTGGCGACGAGGCTCCCGAGGACTATGTGGTGCATGGCCCCAACCGCATCACGGCTCTGCCCATGGAGGTGCCCGTATGCTATCAGGAGATAGCCCATTGTCTCGACAAGACGGTGGCAAAGATCGAGAATGCCGTATTGTCGGCATTGGAGAACACCCCCCCGGAGCTTTATGCCGACATCGTCAAGAACGGTATCTATCTGAGTGGTGGAGGCGCGCTGCTGCGTGGTCTCAACAAGCGTCTGACGGACAAGATCAACATCCAGTTCCATGTGGCAGAAGATCCGTTGCACAGTGTGGCGCGCGGTGCCGGAATTGCACTCAAGAATGTTGATCGCTTCTCGTTCCTCATGAGATAGTTTTTTGAGCATTTTAAGCATAGGGAACTTTAAACTTTATGATTTGCCGGTGTGACAAATCTTTCACAGAAGGCGGTCATAAGGTTTAAAGTCGGAATGTTCGGACAGTATATAGAATAGTGCGTAATCTGTTAGAGTTTTTATCGAAGTCGGGCCATTGGCTTCTGTTTGTATTTCTTGAGGTGATAAGTCTGGTGTTGCTGTTTCAGTATAACAGCTATCAGGGCAGCGTGTGGATAACGTCGGCCAATGCCGTCACCGGAAGGATATACGAATGGGAGTCTGCTGTGGAGGCGTTTTTCTCACTGACCAGAATCAATGAGGGACTGACCATGCGAAATTTCTACCTGGAACGTCAGGTGGACCAGTTGTCACGTCTGTATACTGAAGCCACTGATGATACCACGGCTGCCGAGCGATATGGGTTGAAACTGTTGGAACAGTATGAGCTGATACCGGCAAAGGTGGTGAGCAATTCGCTTCACCGGGAGGACAATCTGATAACCATCAACCGTGGTCGTGCCGATGGCGTCAGGACCGACATGGGCGTTGCCTGCGGTTTGGGCGTGGTGGGCGTGGTATACATGGTGTCCGAGCATTATTCGATTGTGATGCCGGTGCTCAACGTCAATTCGCGTGTGAGCTGCACCATACGCAAGCGTGGTTATTTCGGCTATCTGCGTTGGAGCGGTGGCGATCCTACAGTGGCTTATGTGGAGGATATTCCCCGTCATGCACATTTCAAGCGTGGCGACTGGGTCGAGACCAACGGCTATTCGTCGATATTCCCACAGGGCGTGCCGGCAGGCAAGATTATCCAGGTATATAACTCGAGCGACGGACTGTCGTACCGTTTGAAAGTGCGGTTGGCTACCGATTTCGGCAATTTGCGTGATGTGTATGTTCTAAGTGACAAGAGCATAGCCGAGCGTGCCGGGCTTATGGAAGCAGCACGCGACTCGCTGCGGGAAAAGGGCAGATAACCGATAAACAACGAAACAAGAAGATAGATGACAACCGATCTTATAAAACGAATGGCCGGATTTGCGGCACTTTGTCTGGCTCAGGCTCTTGTGTTCAACCGTATGCACCTGTTTGACTGCGCCACACCGTTGCTTTATGTTTATCTGATTATAATATTTCCGCACAACTATCCTCGTTGGGGCATACTCTTGTGGAGTTTCACACTTGGACTTGCTGTAGATACATTTTCAAATACTCCGGGCGTAGCCTCGGCTTCGCTTACCTTGACGGGTGCCATGCAGCCTTATTTTTTCAGCTTGTTCATACCGCGTGAAGCTCCGGAGGATACAGCTCCGTCGGTGGAGACTATAGGTATGGCCAAGTTTGTTTTTTACGCTGCTGTGTTGGTGTTTGTTCACTGTCTCGCATTCTTTACGCTCGAGACTTTCCACTTCTTTGACTGGTTGCATTGGATGGAGTGTGTGGGGGGCAGCACGGTGCTTACGGTATTGCTTATTGTCACGTTAGAAAGTGTGAGAAGAAGGTGAAAGACTACGGACTCGAAAACCGGCGCTTTGTGATAGCCGGTGTGGCCATCACGATTGTTTTGGTATACATAGTGCGGCTGTTCTTCTTGCAGATGATGAGTGACGACTACAAGAAGAATGCCGACTCCAATGCTTTTCTGAAAAAGGTGGAGTTTCCCTCGCGAGGCATTATAACCGACCGCAACGGCCGGCTGCTCGTATACAATCAGCCTGCATACGATATCATGGTGGTGATGCGTGAGGCGCGTGGCAAGACCGATACTACCGCGCTGTGCAAGGCTCTGGGCATAACCCGCGAATATTTTATCGAGCGTATGGAGAAGATAAAGCGCTCGCCGGGCTATTCGTCGTTTACCCAGCAGTTGTTCATGAACCAGTTGTCCGATAAGGATTTCAGTCTTTTTCAGGAGAAGATATACCGTTTCCCCGGTTTTTACATACAGCGCCGCAGTATCCGGCAGTATCAGTATCCGTATGCTGCCCACGTGCTTGGTGACATGGCTGAAGTGTCGCCGGCCGATATCGAGGACGATGATTACTACCAGCCGGGCGACTATATAGGCAAACTTGGTGTGGAGCGCAGCTATGAGAAACAGCTTCGTGGGGAGAAGGGTGTGCAGATATTGCTGCGCGATGCTCATGGCAGAGTGCAGGGCAGCTATCAGAACGGGGCTCTCGACCGTCGGCCTGTGCCGGGAAAGAACCTCACGTTGAGTATCGACCTCAATCTGCAGGCACTCGGCGAGCGGCTGCTCGAAGGCAAGATAGGCAGTATCGTGGCTATAGAACCGTCAACGGGCGAGGTGCTGTGTATGGTGTCGTCGCCCACATACGACCCGCGTATCATGGTTGGACGTGAACGCAGCCGGAATCATGCCCGTCTGAGCCTGGATTCGTGGAAACCGCTTCTCAACCGTAGCATCATGGGACTATATCCGCCGGGCTCGACATTCAAGACATCGCAGGCGCTCACATATCTCAGCGAAGGCATCATTACCCCTGCAACGGCGTTTTCGTGTAACCGTGGATTCTATTTCCGCGGATTGCATGTGGGATGCCACGGTCATGGATCGCCGCTCGCACTTGTCGATGCTATCACCACATCGTGCAACGGATATTTCTGTTGGGGACTTTACTATATGATTGGCAACAAGAAGAAGTATGGCAGCGTGCAAAACGCGATGAACACCTGGCGCGACTATATGGTGAGCATGGGATTCGGCTACAAGCTGGGCATCGACTTGCCGGGTGAGAAACGCGGACTGATACCCAACGCCGACTTCTACGATGATGCATACCGGAAATCGTGGAACGGACTTACAATAATAAGTATTTCGATAGGTCAGGGTGAGGTGACGCTCACTCCGCTTCAGATAGCTAATCTTGGTGCCACCATAGCAAACCGGGGGTATTACCATATACCCCATGTAGTGCGCAAGGTGGAGGGCGAACCTCTCGATACAGTATATACACGCCGTCATTATACCAAGGCGGGCCGTGCGGCTTACGAGACGGTGGTGGCCGGTATGCGTGGGGCTGTGCTGCGAGGAACGTGTCGTGCTGCCAACCGTTCCGACTATGAAGTGTGTGGCAAGACGGGTACGGCCCAGAATCGCGGACAGGACCATTCGGTGTTCATGGGGTTTGCACCCAAAGACGACCCAAAGATTGCCATTGCCGTATATGTAGAGAACGGTGGCTTTGGAGCCGAATACGGTGTACCGATAGGTTCGCTGATGATGGAACAGTATATAAACGGAAAACTTTCGGAAGAGTCGATGAAGAAAGCCGATGACTTCCAACACAGACGTATATCTTATGGCACGAGAAACAGATAAACGGCCGGGAGTGCTGCGTTCGCTTGACTGGTGGACAATAGGTATCTATCTGGCTCTGCTCATCTTCGGATGGCTTAGTGTGTGCGGCGCGAGCTATACATACGGCGACACAGACATTTTCAGTCTCGACACACGTTCGGGCATGCAGATTGTCTGGATAGGCACGTCAATATGTCTCGGTTTTGTGCTGCTGATGCTTGACGATCGTTTCTACGACACGTTCTCGTATATTATCTATGCCGTTCTGCTGTTGCTGCTGTTTGTCACGATTTTCAATCCGCATCAGATCAAAGGTTCGCGATCGTGGCTGGTGATAGGATCGTCGTTGAGGCTTCAGCCTGCCGAGTTTGCAAAGTTTGCCACGGCACTTGCCCTGGCGAAGTTCATGAGCACATACGGCTACAACATACACCGATGGAAGCACTTTGCCGTGACGCTTGCCATCATAATGACACCGATGATATTCATCATACTGCAGCGTGAGACGGGCTCGGCGCTTGTATATCTGGCATTCTTTCTGATGTTCTATCGTGAGGGTATGCCGGGAAGCATCTTGTTTACAGGCGTGGCGGCAGTAATATATTTTGTGGTGGGAATACGTTTGGAGGAAACCATGCTGTGGGATACGCCCACTTCCGTAGGCAAGTTCATCGTACTGATACTCGTGCAGGTGTTCACGGCCGTGATGGTATGGGTGTATTGTCGTGACCGGCGGTTGATGTGGAATGTCATATTATATTGTGTGGGTATCACGGCGTTGTTTTTGCTTTTCTCCGAATATGTGATACCTTTTGATGTCGTTTATGTGCAGATTGCGTTGAGCGTTGTCATGGTAGTCATGCTTTTGTGGCGTGCTTTTGCCACTCGTCTGCCTGCTTATTTCTTCATAACGGCCTTTGCCGTCGGTTCCGTTGCTTTTTTCTATTCGGCAGACTATGTGCTTAACGATGTGATGGAACCCCATCAGCGTGTGCGTATCAATGTACTTCTCGGACTGGAGGAAGACCTTGCCGGTGCGGGGTATAATGTCCATCAGAGCGAGATTGCCATAGGTTCTGGCGGGCTTGAGGGTAAAGGATTTTTAAATGGTACGCAGACCAAACTCAAGTTTGTGCCTGAGCAGGATACCGATTTCATATTCTGTACCGTTGGTGAAGAAGAGGGTTTTCTCGGTTCGGCGGGAGTTCTTTTGCTGTTTCTCGCACTGATTCTGCGTCTTATTCATCTTGCGGAGCGACAACCCTACCGTTTCGGGCGGGTTTATGGCTATTCGGTCCTCTCTGTGTTTCTGTTTCATGTATTTATCAATGTGGGCATGGTGCTCGGGTTGACCCCTGTTATTGGTATACCATTGCCGTTTTTCAGTTACGGCGGTTCGTCATTGTGGGGCTTCACGTTCCTGTTGTTCATATTCCTGAGGATAGATGCAGGCCGTGAGAAAGTGAGAAACTGATCAGTATTTTGTTATCTTTACCCCGATGTCGGTTATTCCAGGCAGAATTTCGCGTTTCATATCGTGGCGTATGCGTATGTGCAATGAATCGCCCTCATTGAGTCTGATGTCTGTAAGGTTGAATCGGTATTGGTAATTGCTTATTCCGGAACCTTTCACGTTGCCGTTAGGTGATACCAGTTGACAGTTGATAGTGTCACTGTATGTGGTATCGATAGGCAGAACAGTTTGGTCGACAATCAGCGTAAGGCCCATGAATGGATATCCTCCATTGGTGCGTAGTCCTATCTCTTCATTATACAGTCCAGTATCCGGTGCCGCCTTGAGATAGAAAATCAGTGTGTCGTCTTTCTCCCATCCTGTGACGGGCGTGTGTTCGTAACGGTAAAAGACAGTATTACGGTTGCATGACATGAATGTCATTGCAACCGTAAGTATTGTTGTGGTGGTCATTGCCGTCAGGCTATTCTTTCGCATCCTGTTGTTGCTGGTTGGTTTTTTGTGGGCGGTTAGGGTTGGGGCGCCTGTTGTTACGGGGTTGTCGCTGGCGGCGTTCGCCTCGTTCGGCGCGCTCTTCATTCTGTGTCTGCCTTCTGTTTTCTGGCTGCTGCCGGTTCTCAGGCTGTTTGTTTTCCTGTTGTCTGTCGTCCTGTTGCTTGCCTTTGCCGCCTCCTTGCTTTGGCTGCTGCTGACGGTCCCCGTTTGCCATCATGCCTTGTCGTTGTCCCTTGGCGTTCGGTTTCTTTTTCTTTTTGGCCTTGTCGAAACGGCTGATGTTCTCGTTGGCCAACAAGTCAACGGTGCGGGATTGGTCGTTCTTCTTGCCGTCTTCCTGAAGCGATTCGGGCTTCTCGCCACGTCGGTTCATTTCTATTATCTGGCGTGCTCTGGCCGCGCTGATAGTCTCGAGGTTTGCTGCCATATTCTTATCTGTGGAATATGTTACCGTTCCGGCCAGAATATCAGTCTTGAACAGATAGTAATCGCTGTCGAGCGTCTGCAGCACTACCTCTTTGCTTGGCAGGCGCCGGCTGGCTTCTACATAGTTGTCTACCTCGTAGTTCAGGCAACATTTCAGTTTGGCACACATTCCTGCCAATTTCTGCGGGTTGAGCGATATATCCTGGAAGCGTGCCGAGTTGGTGCTCACGCTGACAAAGTTCTTTATCCATGTGGCGCAGCACAGTTCGCGGCCGCACGGTCCTGTCCCGCCGATGCGTCCTGCCTCCTGGCGGGCACCTATCTGCTTCATCTCGATACGCACGTGGAAAGTTTCGGCCAGTACCTTGATGAGCTGCCTGAAGTCGACACGTTCGTCGGCGATATAGTAGAATATTGCCTTGTTGCAGTCGCCCTGGTATTCCACGTCGCCTATCTTCATCTGCAGGCCGAGGTCTTTGGCTATCTGCCGGCTTTCTATCATGGTCTCGTGTTCGCGGCTTTTTGCTTCGCGATACTTTTCCATATCTACCGGGCGTGCCAGCCTGTACACGCGTTTTATGTCGTCTGCCGACCGCAAATTGGCCTTTTTCAGTTGCATTTTTACCAGACGGCCCGTGAGCGTCACCACTCCGATGTCGTGTCCGGGATTTGCTTCCACGGCCACAATGTCACCCTTTTTCAGAGGCAGATTGTTCACATTGTGGAAATATCCCTTGCGTGTCTGTTTGAACTGTACTTCGACAAGGTCTGTTGTGTCAGTGTTTCCCGGAACGTCGGCCAGCCAATCGTATGTGTTCAGCTGCTTGTCCTGCCGTCCCACAGCCTCCTTGCAGAGGCCCCGGGCACAGTCGTTGCATATTTCGAAATCCTTGTTGTTCATATAAAAAAGAATGAAGAGTCTCCCGGATGCTCCGTTCCCGTGACTGGGGTAGGGTATGAAGAGTTTCTCTTGTTTTTTAATTGTTTATACTTTGAATATATTTATATAGTTTCTCTATTCTGCTTTTTTATCGATTGCTGTCGTTCTGCATCAGCAGTACTATCATCTGTAGTGCCATGTCGAAGAAGACAATCTTGCCGTTGGCATTCTGTCCGATGTCGCGTATGGCCCTGTTTGCGAGTTCGTTTATCGGTATGATGTTGTTCTCGTTGACGAAGCGTGCGAAATTGTGCGCAAAATCCTCCTCGCGTTGCGACATGTATGTGAGTTCGGGGCATTGGAAGTTGTACATGAAGTTCTCGCGTATGAGCCGCAGGAAATATTCGAGAAAACGTTTTTGCTTCTCCCTTCCCAATCCCTGCATCGTTTCGCTCCATCGTTTCAGGTCTTTGATGCGCCGCATGTATGCCAGTCTCATCAGGGATTGGAACATATCGAGAAAGAGGTCGTTCTCGCTTCCTGTTTCTGTCAGTTCGACGGCTTTCGTCCAGTCACCGTTGGCCATGCGGGCTATGCGTCCGGCAGCATCTTCGCTGATGCTTCGACGTTCGATAAGTGCCTTCCGTATACTTTCTTCGTCAATCTTCCTGACGCGTACGGTCTGGGTGCGGCTGCGTATGGTTTCCAGCAGCTTTTCCGGCTCGTTGCATACCATGATAAACAGAGTATGACTTGGCGGTTCTTCAATCATTTTGAGCAGCTTGTTGGCACATTCTATGTTCATTCTTTCCGGTAGCCATATCACTGATATCTTGTATCCTCCCTGGCTCGATTTCAGACTTAGTTTGCGTGTCAGTTCGTCGCTTTCGCCCGCTGTGATTATGGCCTGCTGGTTTTCGGCCCCAATGGCCCGCATCCACCTGTCCATCGTGAAATACGGACTTTGCATTATCATCGAGTGCCATTCGGCGGCAAAATCTCCGCTCACGGGCTTGTGGTCGCTGCCCATGCCCGGGCGCTTGATGGTGGGGTAGGTGAAGTGCAGGTCGGGATGCTCCATTTTGGCGAGCATAGCCTCGCCTTTTCCGTCTTCTTCAGTTCCGCCACGCAATATGTGACAGGCAAATGCCAATGCCAATGCCATCTTGCCGCATCCGGAAGGGCCGCACAGCATGATGGCATGAGGCAGACGGTTTTCACCATACATTTGCATCAGTCTTTGCTTTGCCTCTTTCTGGCCTATCACATCATTGAACTTCATCTTGAAAAACGTATCAATGTTTTATATTTATAAGACATGTGCCGGTTATCGCATCAGTCTTTCCGCCACCTCTGCTACTGAGTCCACCGCCGATACGGTATAGAAGTGTATGTTGTTGACACCATGAGCATATAGTTCGCGACATTGGTTGACAGCCCATTCCACTCCGAGCCGTCTTGCTTCCTCGTCGGTCTTGCATTTCATGGCCTCTGCGGCCAGTTCCTGGGGTATGTCGCAGTGGAATGTCTTCGGTACTACAGTCAGCTGATTCAGTTTGGCCAGTGGCTTTATGCCGGGTATGATGGGTATGGTGATGCCCATGGCCCGCGCCTTGTCCACAAATTCGAAATATTTGCTGTTGTCATAGAACAGTTGCGTCACGGCATATTCCGCTCCAAGGTCCTGTTTCTCTTTCAGCCGTGCCATGTCCATCTCCAGGTTGGGTGCCTCTTCATGTTTTTCCGGATAACATGCCACACCGAAACTGAAAGGCTTGCCCGGATGCTTTATCGGCGATCCGTCGGCGAAGAAGCCTTCGTTGAATCGCTTCACTTGCCGTATAAGGTCGGTGGTGTGCTCGTGCCCGCCCGGTGTAGGCGTAAAGTGCCGGTCTTCTCTTGCTTTGTCGCCGCGCAGCAGCAACAGATTGCTGATGCCGAGAAATTGCAGGTCGAGCAGCTCATACTCTATGTCTTCAACAGTTACGCCGCTGCATATCACGTGTGGTTCCACCGGAATATTGTATTTCTTCTGTATGGCAGCGGCAATGGCTATAGTGCCCGGTCGACGGCGTATGCTGCTGCGTTCGAGCAGTCCGCCCTCGCGTTCCTTATATACGAACTCGCTGTGATGGGTGGTTATATTGATGAAGGCAGGGTCAAAAGCCTTCAGCTTGTCTATCGTGGAAAAGAGCTGTTCGGTGCCGGTGCCTTTCAGCGGTGGCAGCACTTCAAATGAGAAACGCTTCTTGTCCGACTTCTTGGTTATCAAATCCGTTACTATCATCACTTGCGTATGTATACATTCCGCTGCAAATTTACTAAAAAAATATCTCTTTTCCGCAGGATTGTGTGCTTTTTTGAATAATACTTGATTGGTAAAATGAATATTTAATGGTGGTTGTTTGTATTTTGATTATATCCTCCTGCTTGTGTTATGGTTTTTATTGTATTCAAGGATTTGTGAAAAATGCAGACAATGTGAAAATTGGAGGTGAAATCATTCGGTTGGTATTTGTTGATTGATACCAACATAAAAAGACGAGAACGGAAAACAATAATCTATTGCTTGATACCGCAAAACGTTTCAGTCATAGACTGGTACTATTTTGCACAAATCAAAGTATGTTCTGGATTACTCAAAATGTCTGGGATTACTTCCAAAACCTTGTCGGAATCTGCGAACATCTCCCTCAGAAGTAGGGATATGCGAAAATTTAAGCTACAGCATTCTTTAATTAATGTAAAATTCTATACCTTTGCATCAATAATAAACGATTATGGAAGAACCATTTCGCAATTATGGACTTTTTGAGAACAAAAAGAATGAAAAGATTCTCTGTTTAAATGTAAGCAGAACATATCTTCTATGCGAAAGACCAACCCTTTATGAATGTACAAGGAAATATTGGAGGCTTAATGGTGCTCATGCTCAAAATGCAGACCTTGTCTTTGCAATTTGTCACGGGTATATAGTCGGAGTCTTTAAGCCAAATCGTTGGTATCTGTCTGAAAGGTATATAGGTCGTTGGGAATTTGAGGGGAAGCAAATAGAAGATTCGCCATATATTCTTATGGATATTTCTCACTTGACGGGGAAAAGGCAAAATCCAGTAATGTACATTAATATGTGAATAGAATGAGTATGATTTATGAATTAGATATTTGTCAAGATTATAATGGCTTGTTTGGAGCGAAGAATAGCAAAGGAGATATAGTTATTCCTTTTTTGTATAAAGAGATGTACTCGTTTTCTTGTGGACTCTCAATGGTCAGAAGTCAAAAATATGAATATGGTTATATCAATCAATATAACCAGCATGTTGTACCGTTTGGAAAATATGTCTGGTGTGACAGCCAGTTTGTATGCGGTTATGCTCGTGTCCTTAAATATGATATTTTTGAAGAGAAAAATAAATGGGGAATTATAGATACAAAAGGAAATATTATAATTCCACTGGAATATGACAGAATTTGGGCTCTTAAAGAAGGCTATTTACACGATATCAAAGCTTTTAAAGGAGAGGAAGAGTTCAAAATCAATCTTGTTTTGCGGTCATCGAAATTGGGAGTTTTGTTTGATGGATTAAGTTATATTGCTACATATTCCGTTGAGGAATTCAAAATAAAGTTCCATTGTTCACGAATATACGTGAAAAAGGGGAAAGATAATATGCTTTATTTCTGTTATGGTTGCAATGTCGGTTTTGTAGCTCTTAAAGGAATACCGCAAAACCCTGTTATTTCAATCGTCATAAATAGTGCAGGAAAAATATTTCCTCTTCTGCATACAAAAGAAGATACAGGTAAAACGACTTTCGATATAAGAGTAAAAACTGATAAACAAAACCAAAAGCGCATTTACAGAAAATCTTATCAAAAGACTTCATTTTGGGACTATGAAAATGAGAAGATGAACGATTGTGATAATTGGAGCGATCCTTATGGGGATGAACAGTCATATTATGATGGATGGAACAGAGAAGATATAGATTCAGGTTTAGCAGATGCTTACGAGAATGACATCTCTGCATTGGATAAGTGGTAATGATAGCCATCTGCGATATAAGTAAACTGATGATCAAAGATGTTCGCCGTGTTTTTAGAATTGAAACAATAACTTTCAGATAAAAATGAAACGAATAAAAATATTCATAAGTAGTGTGCAGAGTGAATTTGCGGAAGAACGAGCAATGCTTTGCCATTATATCCGAACAGATGTTCTGTTGGGTAAATTCTTTGAGCCGTTTATATTCGAGGAAGTTCCTGCCAATGAATATCCTACGAGTCATGTATATTTGAAAGAAGTAGAACTTTGTGATATCTACTTGGGCCTATACGGCAATCTTTATGGATATGAAGATGAAGAGGGTATTTCTCCTACAGAACGTGAATATGACTTAGCAGCATTGCTTCATAAAAGCCGTTTAATCTATATCAAGAGTATTGGAGAAGAAGATAGACATACTAAAGAAAGAGCATTGATACGAAAGGTTGAGCGAGATATTGTGCGCAAGACCTTTGTGGATGTTGACAGTTTGCGAACTTCGGTTTATGCTTCACTAATCCGTTATTTGGAAGAGAAAGAATATATTAGATGGCGTCCATTTGATGCGTCCAACGACAATGATGCCACGTTGGAAGATTTAGATGAGGATAAAATGAAAAACTTTATCCATATGGCACGGAAAAAGCGAAACTTCTCTCTTCCTGTTGAGACATCGCCAGTGTCATTGCTTACACATCTTGACTTGATTGATGACAAGGGGAGATTGGCGAATGCCGCAGTATTGCTATTCGGCAAGAAACCGCAAAAGTATTTCATCACATCAGAGGTGAAATGCGTACAGTTTTATGGAAATGTGGTAGAGAAGCCTGTGCCTGCATACCAAATTTACAGAGGCGATGTTTTTGAACTTGTCGACCAAGCTACAGGTTTTGTAATGAGTCGCATCAATAATTGGGTAGGAACACGTGAAGAGGGAGAAAAAGCAGATGTCCCCACACGACCGGAGCTACCCATTGATGCAGTAAAAGAGGCTATAGTTAATGCTGTATGTCATAGAGATTATACAAGTAATGCAAGTGTCCAGATAATGTTGTTTAGAGATAGATTGGAGGTTTGGAATCCCGGAACACTGCCATACGGACTAACAGTACAGAAGTTGCATGGTCCCCATAAGTCGTTACCGGCCAATCCTCTGCTTGCCGACCCTATGTATTGGAATGGGTATGTAGAGAAGGTTGGAACTGGTACAGAAGACATTATTAGTAAATGCCGTGAATATGGGCTGAATACTCCGGAATTTTATCAAGACGAAGATTTTAGAGTCGTTATTTGGCGAGCAGGCAATGGAGAAAGCGTTCCAAAGCGTTCCAATGACGATCCAAAGGTGGTCCAAAGCGTTCCAACGGATGAAGAAAAACTATTAGAGGCAATAAAGGAAACTCCGTCCATATCAAGAGCAGAACTTTCTAAACGATTAAACATTAGTGAACGTCAAGTAAGAAAGATAACGGACTTGTTACGGAAAAAAGGCATATTGATACGTGAAGGCGGTAATTCTGGGAAATGGATTATTTCGTAATATATTATAAAGTAGCGAAACTCTTTGTTTTGTCAAGGAGTTTCGCTACTTTTTATTTCACAAACAAGAGGGTGCCGCAGGCGCGTGTTGTCTAAACGCACGTTCTGCGACACCCTCTTTATGTCTCAAAGGTATTACATCTTAAATATACAAGCGCTCTTCTTATTACTTCTTTACCTTATACAGGCGGAAGCTCAGCGGTGCCAGTTTGTCTTGGATTACTGAAGCCTTCTTTCCGGCTGTCAGGCTGACTGTACCGTTTTTCGGAGTAATCTTTTCCGGCTGGTCGAGCGTGTTCTCGTCGTCAGGGCCGTTGTGCGACAGTGTGATGGTGGCGGCGGTTGTGGCGCCAGTCAGGCCGTTGAGGTTGATGGTCACCGGCTGTTCCGTTTTCGACGTGTTGATTACCTTTACGATTACCGTGCCGTCGTTCTTGTCGACCACCGAACTGGCGAACAGTCCGTCCTGTCCCTCGCGGCCGGCGATGAACTTGCCGTCCATTGTCATCGGCAGGACGTTGGTGCCTCGGTTCATGGCATACATCTGCTGCACGTAGTAGCTCACTGACTTGAATATCCGGGTGTTGTCGTACCAGATGAGGTCGGGGCGCCACTGCCATCCTTCCACATGAGCGAAGAGCGGGGCGTAGGCCGTCATCCATACAACGTCGGCGTTACGCTCCATATCGGTCATGAAGGCGGCTTCGTAGATGGACGCCTCGTAGTGGTTCCATTTCTTGCCTTTGCCGTGGCAGGCATACTCGCCGGCAAACACTTTCGGACCCTTGCGGTCGTAGTTGTCGTAGCGCAGTCCGCTTTTGAGGAACCACTCTTCGTTGCGGTAGAAGTGCTCGTCTACGAGGTCGGCCTTCAGCTCTTTCATGGCTTTCCATCCTATCTCGAACATCTTGCCTTCGGAGTCCGGGCCGCTTGTGCCTACAATCATGATGTCGGGGTGTTTGGCCTTGATGGCCTTCACGAACGGAGCGAGGCGCTCAAAGTATAGTGTGTCCCACTGTTCGTTGCCCACACCTATAATCTTAAGGTTGAATGGCGCCGGATGCCCCATCTCGGCACGTTTGCGTCCCCATGTGGTCGTGGTGTCGCCGTTGGCGAATTCGATGAGGTCGAGGCAATCGTCGATGTATGGCTTCAATTCGTTCACTGGCACGTGCCACTTGGCGTTGTTACGGTTTTGGAACTGGCACGACATGCCTACGTTGAGCACCGGCAGCGGCTCGGCTCCGATGTCTTCCGAGAGTTGGAAATACTCGAAGAATCCCAGCCCGTAGCTTTGGTAATAGTCGGGGAAGAAGCGGTGGGTGAACGTATGCTGCCAGCGGTTGCCGTTGATCGGGCGGTTCTCCACCGGGCCGATGGTGTTTTTCCACTGGTAGCGTGTGGCCAGGTCGGTGCCCTCGACGATACATCCTCCGGGGAAGCGGAACACGCCCGGATGAACATCTGCCAAAGCCTGGGCCAGGTCGCGGCGCATGCCGTTGTCGCGGCCCTTGAATGTGTTGACGGGGAAGAGGCTCACATGTTCCAGGCATACGGTGTTGCGGCCGTCGAGGAATATGCGCAGCTGTGCCTTGTTGTTGGTCTGGTTGGCCTTCAGCCGGACTTCATATTTCTGCCATTCGGCCGATTTCACGTCGAGTCTGACAGAAGCGAAATCCTGGTGTTCGCCCATCGTGGCCGGGTTGATAAGCTGTACGGTGATGCGGCCGGAGCCTTTGGGCGCCTTTGCCCATACGGTGAAACGATATTCTTCGCCTTTCTCCACTCCTATGCCGAAGTATCCTTCGTTGACGAGGCCGGTGCGGCGTTCCACATGTTGCGGGTCGGAGAGCACCACATAATGGGGGCAGCGCTCGAACGGTCCGTCGGCTTTCAGTTCGACATTGCCGAATGTCTGCCATCCCATGAAACTTTGGGGAAATTCAAAAGAGCGGTTCTTGACCAATTCTCCATACAATCCGCCGTCGGCGGCATAGTTGATATCTTCGAAGAACAGGCCGTACATGGTGTTCTGTACCGTGGCTCCGGCTTTCTTCGTGTTTACGTCCATCACGTGTGTGTGCTGGGCAAACGATGACGTAGCCGCCGTTATGGCAAAGGCGTAAGTCAGTAGTCGATGATTCATTGTAGTTTCAGTTAATGTTAATATGCGTTGCAAAGATACCATAAAAAATGATAATATAAGAGAGATTTGTGATAAAAATGACGTGCTACGTTGTTTCCTCGATGATGCCATATGCGAATGCCATGTGTCGCTATATGCCAGTCACGAATCGGACGGTAGATGTGATGCGTATTGTTCTGGCATTGTCCTCGGCTTCTTGGAGGCAATGGAGGCGGCGATTCTTCGGATTTACAAAAAAACATTACATTAACATATGTTAAGCGGCATCGGTATTGCAATTTCTACACAGAGGCCCGAAAATCGCGATTTTTGCTCCAAACGGGGAACACTGATAATCAGTATGTTACGGCGATGGTGTTTTGTCAAGAAAGCAGAGAGGGTCGTTCGGGCTTGCAACGGGGCCGTTGTTGCATTGCCAAACCGGCCTTATTGCACTGCCGAACGGCCGTTACGGGAATGTCGGGAGGCCCTTACGGCGAGATTACCATGTCAAAAACGTGTGTAAATGAAGCCGGGAAGGCCTTTCTGCCTTTCTGGTTTGAGAAAAATAAAATGCGTTTTTTTCAGAATAATATATACATAACGAAATATCCGGAGGAGTAGCTTTACGGTTTCGGCATAAATACATATCAATATGAAAGAGGGCACTGATTTTTATATATAAAGACATATTCATGCAACAAAGACATGACATTCATGATACAAAGGAATGACACTCATGACACAAAGGTATTTTTTTACGTAAGTTTGTCAATAAAGCTAAACTACATTATCATACGGACATTGGATGGATGTGCCCTAAATGAGCGCCCCACCGGGGCAACGAGCACACAGCCCGGGGCAGAGCGTAGCGGCACCCCGGGTACTACACGATTGCACGCATTCGCCCTGTAAGGGCAAAAGCATTAATTATCAGATATTTACGATTCTCATATCCCATGTCGTTTTTATGCTTTTGCCCTTTCTCTAAGTTTGCAGAAGATTGCGACGCAGTCGCATATTTTAAAAAAACAGGAGTTATAATTATGACAACTCAAGACTGTTTCTTACCTTTGTCGTATTAAGGAAGAACCGGTCAGTCGGTGAGGTAACCCATTACCCTTTCCAGTCGCAAGACCAGGCCCTGTTTCG
>Ga0209064_1001673_pt1 | contig 31668 bp, 29 predicted proteins | sample Inofromicrocosms_FD_187498 | JGI IMG/M metagenome (GOLD analysis project Ga0209064, IMG submission 187498) | Mouse cecum microbial communities from Vienna, Austria - Inoculum for glucosamine and mucus D2O microcosms (SPAdes) (version 2) | ecosystem: Host-associated > Mammals > Digestive system >... | reverse complement strand
GCCGGTAATAAAAGCAACATTTTTATTATGTTACCTGCAACCGGCTGTCATACCATGTTTCCATGGGTTAGACCCTTAGCTTTGCGTCCTTACTTTTCAATAAGTTTGCCAAATATTCAATTTAATTGATTTTAATTTAAATTTGATTTACAACTTTGTGAGCTCTCTTTGTTGTGATTACAGTATACCACCTTTACTTTCCTTTGTCAATACCTTTTTTGAGATTTGTAGGAAGTTATAAATAGCAAATAGTTTTACATGGCAAAATATACATAATATACAAAAAGTCAAAAATCAGATTCTCAATTTTAATGAAAATCTGATTTTTCAACAATACTAACATTAAAATCACTCAGTACCGTCGGATACCTTTTTTTGTTTATGATTCATCATATTGAATCCGGACGCAAGTTTATTCCATGTTTCAATATCAATACCCGGATGCTTGCTCTCAACTCCTGCAATTTCTTTAAAGCTGTTTATTGCAGACTGAGTATCCTTATCAAATACGCCGTTTATAACTATTTCAGGTATATCTTCAAACCGCCTTTTCAGAGATTCAAGAATAACCTGTATAATGTATACAACTATCCCCTCGTCACCTGGAAACAGTTCAAAATTTTCGGGAAAAACTTCAAGCAGAACAGTATCATTATTAACATCAAAATAAACCTCTACCAGCTTACTCCACGTTTTATCGTCTGTTTCCCCTGTTACAGGAAGGTCATATTCTCTCTGAAAAGAACCAACTGCAGCTGTTGTCTGGGGACCATAAATTCCGTCCGGCATTATTGTGGGAACTCTTTTGTTATGATGTGAAATATTATAAATATACCTCTGAATTTCTTTAATATGTTTTCGTTTCTGTTCATCTGAATAAGACATATTTATCCTCCTTGTTTTTAACTTATTGTATACCCGGGATTTTGATACGGACGTTTATCAAAGCCATATTTCAGGTCGGAGTAAACTCCTGCTATCTGATTCCATGTATATGCTCCTACTACGCCGTTGGCCGGACTGATTCCAAACTGCTTTTGAAATTCAATTACAGAAGCTTTTGTCTGCGGTCCGAAATATCCGGTATTATCTACTGCCGGAATATTCGGATAACTCTGATGAATATAAGAAAGATATTCTTGCAGAATCTTGACAGCCGGATCTCTTACACCTTCTGTCAGAAATTTTCCTTGGAAAAGAACAACATCGTTTCCAGCTGTAATCGGAATCGACTGGACAATCCCATCATAAGCCTCAAAAAGATCAACCCAGGTCTGTTCATTAACTGTTCCTGTAACTGGAAGCCCGAATACCTGCTGAAATGATTTTACTGAGTTTTCAGTCATTTCTCCATAATATCCGGTAATATCAACAGGCATAACATTGACGTAATATGCTCCTACGACTGCAAGGAGATATTGAAGAACCTGAACCTCGGCAGACTGCATTCCCGGTACAAGATCAATCTGAAATTGCTTTGAAACCTCTTCAAGTCTGAGCCCCTCAGAATTAAGCTCTGATAATTTTTTTACGCTAATGTAAATATAAGCAATCTTATACCATGTTGCTTCATTGACAACGCCGGTTTCCGGCAGATTGAAAATTTTCTGAAATTCTCTAACAGCTCTTTCTGTTGAACCTCCGTATATGCCGTTTATAGGTTCTATTTTTGGAATCGCCGGATAGTTTCTTGAAATTCTATTAAGCTGAACCTGTATGGTCTTTATATCATTGCTTGCCATTCCCAGTGACATTTCCTCACCGGGATATGACGGAGTATTTGTTTTAACGCTTACATTATCGACAATATTTATATCGTCCCCATAATAGTATTGCAATATCTCATACGGAGTCAAGCCCTGTTCGGCAAGACCTACTGTACCCCATTGAGAAAGTCCGTCGCAGGTCACTGTAGTACCATTGCAGAATGCTGTAAACAGCGGTTCTATTCTTCCGTCTCTTACCACATAGCTGTTGAAAATTTCATCTACTATTTGGCTGATATTTTCAAAAATTTCTCTGCCCTGTATATACTTCTGATCATACTGAGTTGTATTGGTAATATCAAAATTATATCCCTTAACCCTGTACCACTCTGTATATACCCTATTAAGAACAAAGCTTATTATGGCGTAAATATTAGCTCTTATTGCGCTCTCAGGCCATGTAGGATATATTTCACTGCTTGCTACATTCTTGATGTAATCAGGAAAATTTACAGTTACATTTTCAGCGTCCGAGTTTGGAGTTCCCAGGTGAACTGTTATCTGTTCCGGTATAAAAGGTGTTCCTGTCATTTTATTCCCCCTTAAATTTCCGGTTCAGTATTTCTGAATCTTATTGTATCATTATTTGAATTAAATTTTGGTTCAGGTATCATATTAAAGGTCTGTATTGACTTTATATTCTCAAATATGGGAACATTAACGCTTGTTTCAGTAAAAAAGTTATCCATGTAAACTGAAACATCATACTTTAAACTCTGTTCAAAATCTTCCGGCGTTCTCTGTATTTTTTTTAGTTTTATAGTCGGCAGCTTCATGATCTCCGTTTTGCCGTTCATATCAGTTTTTGTGAATACATAAACCTTTTCTTGACCGTCTACTGTTCTTGATACCTTTACTGCCGCATTCGGAATGGGGATTCCGCTGTCAAGTGTTCTTGCCTGCACCAATAAATATCCGTAAGCGTCAGCTTCTTCATCTGTCCCAATGGCGGCTGGTCTTTGATTTTCATTGGCTTCCTGTCCTCTTTGATCTTCCGTATTACCCATAATATTATTCATGGGAACAGTATCTTCATCAGGTTCATTTACATCTGTCTGCTCCCTCATAAAGGCCGGTATTACTGGTTCAGGATATCTGCTTTCAATGCTGTCTGACGGGTTCATACTCATACCGTTATTTTCTTCGGATAAATCTTGCTGCTGCGGTATATCTTGATTCTGTTCATCAATTACAGCATTATTTTCAGTTTCTTCACTTTTAACATTATAATTATTTATTCCGGATTTCATTTTGTTTCCATAAAGCTTCATCATTTCTTCTCTGTATCTGTCTGCGGTTTCTTTTACACTACTCAAAAGAAATTCCTCCATTCAAAAATGGTTTTAATTAATTTATATTAACCATTGCTTTGATTTATGAATAAAATTACAAATATTACAGATAATAAAAATAATAAAAGACTTAAAATAGTTTATAAGGAGTGTTTTTATGGTTACACCTGAAGAATACAGTCAAATGAGCAAAAAAGCTTCTCCTAATTCTAAAAGCTGGATCAATATCCCCCTTGCTTTCCTTATAGGAGGTTTGATATGTACAATAGGAGAAGTCCTAATGAAGATTTTTCTTCACTATGATTTTGAAAAGGAATCAGCCGGAGCATGGACTTCTATATGCCTTGTTTTCCTCAGCGCACTGCTTACCGGCCTGGGACTGTATGAAAAAATTGCTAAACATGCCGGCGCTGGTACGCTTGTTCCTATTACCGGATTTGCCAATGCGGTAGTATCTCCTGCAATAGAATCCAAAACCGAGGGATTCATACTTGGAGTCGGAGCAAAAATATTTACAATTGCTGGTCCGGTTATCCTTTACGGAACTACCGCTTCGGTAATTTATGGATTAATCTATTACCTTTTTATAAAATAATCTGATCACCCTCTCTTTTATAAAAGGTATTATAGAACAAAAAAGCACCCTTTATGGGTGCTTTAGACTTTTAAAAAGTAAATTTTAAAATTATAATAAGGGGACTCCCTCTCTTGCAGGGAGTCCCCTCTTTCAAAAAAATCCACTGGACTTTTTTGAAATTCACCCCTTGCGGAGCGCTTCTAAGGCTAAGTATTTCTCCGTCTGCGGACGGCGACCAAGGGCTTTGCCCTTTGGAATCCCACAGCCTTTAAAAAGGCTGCCGAAACTTTTACTTCGCCGTTCGGCGGTTATCACTTGACTTTATCCTTAAACTTAAAGCACCCATAAAGGGTGCTTTTTCTTTTATTAAATTTGTGCTGAATAGTTAGGCGCTTCCTTTGTGATATAAATATCATGAGGATGACTTTCCTTAAGTCCTGCACCTGTTATTCTTACAAACTGTGATTTTTCATGAAGCGTCGGTATGTCTACACATCCGCAGTAGCCCATACCTGAACGTATACCCCCAACAAGCTGGAATATTGTATCTGAAACAGGTCCCTTATAAGGTACACGTCCTTCAACACCCTCCGGAACAAGCTTCTTTGCATCTTCCTGGAAGTATCTGTCCTTTGAACCGCAAGCCATAGCCCCAAGGCTTCCCATTCCTCTGTAAACCTTGAAAGAACGTCCCTGGAAAATCTCAGTATCTCCGGGTGCCTCTTCACATCCGGCAAGGAGAGAACCCAGCATAACAACGCTTGCACCAGCTGCAAGAGCTTTTACAATATCCCCTGAATACTTAATTCCGCCGTCTGCAATAACCGGTATATCATACTTCTGAGCTACCTTCGCAACATCGTATACGGCTGTTATCTGCGGAACGCCTATACCTGCAACAACACGGGTAGTACAAATAGAACCTGGTCCTATTCCTACCTTTATGCAGTCCGCACCGGCAGCAATAAGATCCTCAGCAGCTTCAGCAGTAGCAACATTTCCGGCAATAACCGGGATATGCGGAAATTCTGCCTTGACTTTTTTTAGGCATTCCATAATATTCTTGCTGTGTCCGTGAGCAGAATCAAGAACAAGTACGTCAACCTGAGCGTCAACAAGGGCTCTGGCTCTGTCAACAACGTCCTTTGTAACACCGATTGCAGCTCCGCACAGAAGTCTTCCGCTTTCGTCCCTTGCTGAATTTGGATACTGAATTGCCTTTTCTATATCCTTTATTGTAATAAGTCCCTTTAGATAACCATTTTCATCTACCAGAGGAAGCTTTTCAATTTTATGGCTGCGGAGAATTTCCTGGGCCTGTTCGAGAGTTGTGCCTATTGGCGCTGTTATAAGATTCTTCTTTGTCATTACGTCATCGATTCTTGTGTCGTAATCAGTGATAAATCTCATGTCCCTGTTTGTAATGATTCCAACAAGCTTGCCCTTTTCATCAACGATCGGAACACCGGAAATCTTATATTTTCCCATAAGCTCGTCCGCATCATAGACAAATCTGTCAGCTGTGAGTGAAAAAGGATTTACAATTACTCCGTTTTCGGAACGCTTTACCTTGTCAACCTCGTCCGCCTGCTGTTCAATGGTCATATTCTTATGAATAATTCCGATGCCGCCTTCTCTTGCAATCGCAATAGCCATCTTAGCCTCTGTTACAGTATCCATTGCAGCTGTCATAACAGGTGTTTTAAGCATTACGTTACCGGCAAGTCTTGTACCCAAATTAATCATGTTCGGAGTTACATCAGATTTCGCCGGAATAAGAAGCACATCGTCAAAAGTCAGCCCTTCTTTTAAAAATTTACTCTCGCTTAGCATAAAAATCCTCCTTGGTATATGAATAAAAGCCGCCAATTTTTATGCATAAAAAATTAAAGCTGACTTTCGTTTTTTTAAATATTCTTATTTATAATGATACTATTTTTTTCACCTTATGTCAAGCTTTTTTATATTTTTTTTTCATTTACCAAATGAAAAAATCCGGAATAAAATATTCCGGATCTCCTTATTATTTTATTGTATCAGTACCCATAAACGGAACCAGCGCTTCCGGAATTGTCACGCTTCCGTCGGCATTCTGATAGTTTTCAAGAATAGCCGCAACAGTTCTTCCGACTGCAACTCCCGAGCCGTTAAGAGTGTGGACAAACTGAGCCTTATCCTTAGGAGTTTTCTTATAACGGATTCCAGCACGTCTTGCCTGATAATCCATAAAGTTTGAACAGCTTGAAATTTCTACATATCTGTTATAAGACGGCATCCATACCTCTATATCATAGGTTTTTGCGCTTGAAAAGCCTATATCTCCCGTTGAGAGAGCAACTACCCTGTAAGGAAGTCCAAGTCCCTGAAGAACCTTTTCTGCATCATTTGTAAGCTTTTCAAGCTCGTCAAATGATGTTTCAGGTTCAACAAACTTTACAAGCTCTACCTTATTAAACTGATGCTGACGGATTAGACCTCTCTGATCTCTTCCGGCACTTCCTGCCTCTGCTCTGAAGCAAGCTGAATATGCGCAGTACTTTATCGGCAGAGAATCTCCTGTTATTATTTCATCTCTGTGCATATTTGTTACCGGAACTTCAGCGGTCGGTATAAGGAAATAATCGTTATTAGCAAGCTTAAAAGCGTCCTCTTCAAATTTAGGAAGCTGTCCTGTACCTGTCATTGAAGCCCTGTTTACCATATAAGGAGGAAGTATTTCAGTATATCCGTTTTCTGTATGAGTATTTAGAAAATAACTGATTACCGCTCTTTCAAGACGGGCGCCCAGCCCCTTATAAAAATGAAATCTTGCACCTGTTACCTTTGCAGCAGTTTCAGGATCAAGAATATTTAAATTCTTACCGATATCCCAATGTGCAAGCGGTTCAAAATCAAAGGCTGACGGTTCTCCCCATTTTCTGATTTCTACATTTTCGCTGTCGTCTTTTCCAACCGGAGTTGTATCGGACGGAATATTAGGGATCCTTAATAGAGTATCCTTCTGCTTAGCTTCAAGCTCGCTGATAACTGCATTATCTGCCTTTATCTTTTCTGAAATTTCCTTCATTTCAGCCATTACAGCGTCGGTATTTTCTCCGTTTTTCTTCATAATCGGAATCTGCTTTGTAACTCTGTTCTGTTCAGCCTTCAGATTATCAGTTTCAGTGGAAAGCTTTCTTCTCTTTTCATCAATTTCAAGAATGCTGTCAATATATTCATCATAATCAGCGTTTCTTGTCTTAAGCGCAGCCTTAACCTTATCCGGATTTTCTCTTATAATTTTAATATCAAGCATTTTTCTATTCTCCCTTTATTTTTATCACTTTGCAAGCTTTTCAGCAAGCTCGGCAAGATCCTCTTTATTGTAAAATTCAAGGATCAGCGCCCCTTTATTTTTCCCGTATTCAACCTTTACCTTTCTTCCAAGAGCGTCGTGCAGTCCTATTTCCATCTCTTTGAAGTAACTGTCAATACGGTTGTTTTTTATATAATTTTCCTCGTCCTTGTCCTGTTCCTTTGCTAATTTTTCCAATGCCCTGACATTCAATTTTCCCTCTGCGGCTTTTCTTGCTGCCTGAATCATTTTCCCTTCATCTTCAAAAGATAAGAGCGCCTTTGCATGACCTGTTGATATATCTCCCTCTGAAAGCATAATCAAAATTTCGTCAGGAAGCGATAACAGCCTTACTGCATTGGAAACCGAAGACCTTGATCTTCCCACTGCTTTGGCTATATCTTCATGAGACATACTGAATCGTTCGCATAAATCCTTATACCCCTCGGCTTCTTCTACCGGATTAAGATTTTCTCTTTGCAGATTTTCAATAAGAGCAATCTGCATTGCCTGCTGGTCGTCCATTTCCCTTATCTGCACGGGAACTTCTGAAAGCCCCAGCATTCTTGCGGCTCTCCATCTTCTTTCGCCTGCAATAATCTGATAACCGCTTCCGAATGGTCTGACAAGTATCGGCTGAAGCATTCCGTGTTCTTTTATTGATTCCGCAAGACTTGTAATTGATTCTTCATTGAAAACCTTTCTTGGCTGATCCCTGTTTGGCTCGATTTCAGACAGTCTGACCGTCATTGAAGAAATTGTATCTGTTGTATTATCGTCGAACAGTGCGCTTAAGCCTGTTCCAAGACCTCCCTTTGCTGCCATTTTTATCACCTTTTCTTTTTTCTATTTTCTGCTGAACAATTTTCTTCTTTCCTTAGGTTTTTGCTTTTCTCCGGAAATTTCCATGCCTAATAATTCGTAAGCCTCTGCTCCCTTTGAGCTTTTATCGTAATACATTACCGGCTTTCCATGGCTTGGTGCTTCCGATAAACGGACATTTCTGGGTATTTTTGTTTCAAATGTCTTTCCTGGAAAGAATCTTTCTACTTCTGCAACAACCTGCTGGCTTACGTTCAGTCTTGGATCATACATTGTAAATAAGATTCCCTCGATGTCAAGTGATGGATTATACTTATTCTTAACTATTTTTATAGTTTCCATAAGCTGGCTTAATCCCTCAAGTGCATAAAATTCTGCCTGCATCGGAACGATAATCTTATCGCAGGCAACAAGTCCGTTTATAGTCATCAGGCTGAGGGACGGAGGACAATCTATAAAAATATAATCATAATCAAGACGGCAGGTCAGCAGCTGCATTTTCAGTCTGTTCATTCTATTGTCAAGCTCTATCATTTCAATTTCTGCTCCTGCAAGGGCAGACGTTGCCGCAACAAGGCTGACATTTTTAAATTCAGTCCTGACAATTGCGTCCTGTATTCTTGCTTGTCCTATTAAAACGTCATAAGAAGTGTACTGTACTGCTTTTTTTCTCACTCCGAAGCCTGTTGTCATATTTCCCTGAGCGTCAATATCAATGCATAATACTTTCTTATCCTTTGAGCCGAAATATGCGGCAAGATTAACGGCAGTGGTGGATTTCCCTACTCCGCCTTTTTGATTGGCAACAGCGAATACCTTTCCCATAACATTCTCCTTTTTATATGTATCTTTATAAATTATACCACTTTAAATTCATTATGTAAAGGTATCGAATAAATTTTTATAAAAAAATGTTCCACGTGGAACATTCACGGGAACATTTTATTTATTATTCTGATGTTCCACGTGGAACATCATTCTTTTTCATTATCGGAATCTTTACCCTGTATTCAATGTAATTCTCACTTTGTATTTTCTTTGAATCAGCTTCAATTCCTGCCGCTTTCATGGTTTCAACTGCTCTGTTTATGGTATTGACAAAAATTTTTACATTTCGGAAAACTGCACTTCTTTTCTTATAGCTTTCCTTTTCCTTGACCTTTCCGATATACTCGTCAATTGCCTGTTCTGTTTTTTCTACGTTATAGTTATATTTAATAATTTTATCAATTATCTGCATTCGCTCTTCCTTACTTCCCAGCCTCAGCAGCGCCCTTGCATGCCGCTCAGTAAGATTAAATTTCGATATAATATCCTTTTCTTCGTCAGTAAGCTTCAAAATTCTCAGCTTATTAGCTATTGTCGACTGAGCTTTTCCCAGCTTTATAGCTGCATCCTCCTGGGTCATGCCGTAATATGTAATCAGTTTTTCAATGGCTTTTGCCTCGTCAAAAAAAGATAAATCACATCTCTGTATGTTCTCCACCAACGCAAGTACTGCGCTTGTCCTCTCCGTAATATCAAGAACAATGCACGGCACACATTTCATCTGTAGAAGCTTGGCGGCTCTCAGTCTCCTTTCACCTGCAACCAATTCATATCCGCTTTCTGTTTTTCTTACAGATAAAGGCTGTAAGATACCATTTTGACAAATACTCTCAGCCAGCGAAGTAATGTCACCGTAATCAAAATCCGTTCTCGGCTGATGGGGATTGGGTGAAATCTGTGATACCTGTATCTGTATTACCCGATTCCCGCTTTCCTTTTTTTCTTTTTCCCTTTCCTTTTCCTTTAAAATATTCAAAAATGCTGCCGCCATGTTAAACTTCCTTTCTCCTCAGTACCGCTGCTTTCTTTCCTCTGTATTAAATTTTATATCATTCGGGAAATAATTTCTACTAAAAAAATCCGCTCTTAAATAAATTAAAAGCGGATTTTCTATCATATTCATTTTTTTTCACAAGGGTTTATTCTTTATCTGACTGCTGTTTCTCGGATATTTTGAAGAAGTATGCGATATTTTTTTGACTGTAAATATTTTTCTCTTATCACAGCCAGAAAGAAGATATTCATATACATTATCCTTAGCACATCCAAGCTTTTTTATAGCTTCAAGTGAGGATTCAATATCCTCATTCGGACCCTTCATAGCGGCAAAAATTCCTCCCTCCTTTAAAAAAGGAGTACAGTATTCACAAAGAACCGGCATGGACGCTACCGCTCTTGCCGCTGCAAAATCGAATTTTTCTCTATAATTGCTGTTTCTTCCAATTTCCTCGGCTCTGCCATGAACAGTTTCACATTTTATATCAAGCCTTTCACAAAGCTGATTCAAAAAAACAATCCGCTTGTTAAGGCTGTCAAGAAGAGTAAGCTTTATATCAGGACGAAATATCTTTACCGGCACTGACGGAAATCCGGCGCCTGTTCCCACATCAATCATAGAAGCGCCCTTTGGAATCTCTGCATATTTCAAAAGCACAATACTGTCTGCAAAATGCTTTATCCAAACATCTTCCTTTTCGGTGATAGCCGTAAGATTTACCTTTTCATTATATTCTACCAAAAAATTATAATAAATTTCAAGCTTTTCATGAAGCTCTTTGCTGTATTCAAGTCCGTTTTCTTCAAATATTTCCTTAGCCCTTTCAAAGCTGTTCATTCATTTTTCCTTTCTGTTCAAGCCATATCGCAAGCACTGAAGCGTCAGCCGGAGATACTCCCGAGATTCTTGAAGCCTGTCCTATATTTTCCGGATGATGCTTGTTAAGCTTTTCAGCCGCTTCAAGTCTTAGACCTCTTATTTTACTGTAATCTGTATTTTCCGGAAGCTTCTTTGACTCCATTTTTCTCATAATTTCTATCTGCTCCTGCTGTTTTTCTATGTATCCCTCATACTTAATCTGAAGCTCCACCTGTTCTCTTTCAGCAAAATCCAGAGCTTCTCTTTCCTTGTCAAATTCAGACAGCATATCATATCCAAGCTGTGGACGTCTTATAAGATCTGCAAGCTTACAGCCGGTTACAAGAGGAGATGTTCCCTTTTCAGCAAGAAATTCATTGAGTTCCTTTGACGGAGCAATATTAAGTTTTTTAACTCTCTTTATTTCCTTTTCAATATTTTCAATTTTCTTAAGAAGTTTATCATGCTTTTCCTTTGATATAAGACCAATCTTGTACCCAACAGGAGTCAGTCTCTGGTCAGCATTATCCTGTCTGAGTATCAGTCTGTATTCACTTCTTGAAGTCATCATTCTGTAAGGATCAGCACAGCCCTTTGTAACAAGGTCGTCTATAAGCGTTCCAATATAAGAGCTTGCTCTGTCAAGTATCAAAGGTTCTTTTCCCTGTATGGAAAGTGCAGCATTAATTCCGGCAACAAGTCCCTGAGCGGCGGCTTCTTCATATCCGGAACTGCCGTTAAACTGTCCTGCACCGTAAAGCCCCTTAATATTTTTAAATTCAAGAGTAGATTTCATCTGAGTAGGCTCGCAGCAATCGTATTCTATTGCATACGCCGGACGCATTATCTCCACATTTTCAAGTCCTTTTATAGTCCTCAGAAAAGCCAGCTGAACATCCTCCGGCAGTGAAGATGACATTCCCTGAAGATAGTATTCGTCAGTATCAAGTCCCATCGGTTCAACAAAAAGCTGATGTCTTTCCTTATCGGCAAAGCGTACTATTTTATCCTCAATTGACGGACAGTACCTGGGTCCCACACCTTTAATACGTCCGGAATAAAGAGGAGATCTATGAAGATTATCCATAATCACCTTATGTGTATCACTGTTAGTATAGGTGACATAGCAGGATACAATATTCTTCATATCTTCCGAATCACTTTCAAAAGAAAAAGGTACAATATCTTCGTCACCGTCCTGTTTTTCCATTACGGAAAAGTCAATGCTTCTTTTATGCACACGGCAGGGAGTTCCTGTTTTAAATCTTCTCAGCTCAACCCCGTTTTTCACAAGGCTTTCAGAGAGATAAACCGACGGCAAAGCTGCGTCCGGACCGCTTTCATAAGATTCCTCTCCTACATGAATCCTGCCTTTAAGATATGTTCCCGTAGCAATTATAACAGCCTTTACCTTATACTCTGCACCAAGATTAGTTCTTACTGCCTTTACAGCGCCATCTTCACAAACAATCTCAGCCACTTCCCCCTGCTTAACAAAAAGGTTATCAGTTTTCTCACATACCTTTTTCATATACTCATGGTATCTCATTCTGTCTGCCTGCACTCTAAGACTATGAACTGCCGGACCTTTTCCCTTGTTAAGCATTCTGCTCTGTATAAAGCATTTATCCGCCGCTCTGCCCATTTCTCCTCCGAGAGCGTCTATTTCTCTTACAAGATGTCCCTTAGCAGTTCCGCCTATTGAGGGATTGCAGGGCATATTTGCAATCTGGTCAAGGGAAATTGTAAAAAGCGCCGTACTGCATCCAAGCCTTGCCGCAGCAAGTGCGGCTTCAACTCCGGCATGACCTGCGCCTACAATGGCTATATCAAATTCACCCATTGAATAACTCATAACTTCTCCATTCTATTTTCCGACACAAAATCTGGAAAATACATTGTTAATAACCGTTTCGGAAGCTGATTCCCCAGTTAGCTCCATAAGCTTAGATGCCGCACTGTCAAGAAGAACAGTAATTGCGTCGAGCAATTCCCCGTTTTCAAGGGCATATTTAGCTTCCTTTGCATTCTGCATTGCAGATTCCAGGCATTCCATTTGTCTTTCATTAGCTATTATTCCTGCGTCAGCCTCAGTTTCCTCTTTAAGAAACATATCTTCAAGACAATCTTTAAGTTCGTTGATACCGGAATCATTTAACGCAGATATTTCTACTATATGTTTAAAATTTTCTTTTATATACTCTTTGTCAACTAATGTTTTACTATCAGATTTATTTATAACCGCAATAGTTTTTCTTTCTCTGATATACTCAATAAGTTCGTAATCCTTTTTTTCAAGAGGAACAGTATTATCAAAAACCGCAAGTATAAGTTCAGCCTCATCTATTTTTTTATAAGCAATATCAACGCCAATGCTTTCTATAACATCTTCCGTTTCCCTAATTCCGGCAGTATCCGACAATCTTAGGGTAATATCCCCCAGCTTCACGCTTTCTTCAACCACATCTCTTGTAGTTCCGGCAATATCAGTTACAATGCTGCGCTGAAAACCGCTGAGACAATTCATAAGGGTTGACTTCCCCACGTTCGGCTTACCTGCAATTACAGTATTTATCCCTTCTCTTAGGATTCTTCCGTAGTCATAAGTTTCTGCTGTTTTCCTGAAAAGCGTCAGTACTTCATCAAGTTCCTTTCCAAGAGCCTCAGGACTAACCTCAGGAATATCCTCTTCAGGAAAATCTGCCCACGCTGCGAGATCACCTAAAATTTTTATTATTTTTTCCTTGATGACATTTATGCGTCTGAAAACCGCTCCTTCTCTTACTGCATTAGCAAATCTAAGTTCTCTTTCTCCGGAAGAGCTGATAACGTCCATAACAGCTTCCGCCTGAGTCAGGGACATCTTTCCGTTAAGGAACGCCCTTTTGGTAAATTCACCCGGACCAGCTAAAACTGCTCCTTTTTTCAGAATCAATCTAAGAATTTTTTTTGTTATATATCTGCCGCCGTGGCAAGAAATTTCAGCGCAGTTTTCTCCCGTATAGCTTTTCGGCGCTCTGAAAACAGTAAGCACTGCATCGTCAATTCTTTCATTTCCGTCAGTAACATATCCATAAGCGCAGGTATACCCCTCCATCTCCTCCGGGCTTTTACCTCCGGCAGATTTGAAAATCAGGGAAGCGATTTTTAAAGCGTCCTCACCGGAAATTCTTATAACTGAAATTCCACCAGGAGCGTCCGGCGTTGCAATAGCAGCAATTGCTGACATAAAAAAACTCCAATCATTTTTTATAGTATAAAATAAAAGCGACCCGTGAGGGCCGCTTTAAAATTCACTCAAAGTTCAATCTTTCCGTAAAGTCCGGCATGAATATCATCTTCCGGTCTTGGTTTCTTATAATCTTTTTCAAAGCTTGTTTTCAGATCAAGGGAACGCGGACCCTCTGATTTTTTCTTGCTGTTCTTTTTTCCGGAATCTCTTTTCTTCGGATTATCAGAAGATATAACAACCTTTCTGTATGGTTCTTCTCCGACTGACTTAGAGCTTACTCCCTCTATTTCAGAAACAGCCGAATGAATTATTCTTCTTTCATATGGATTCATAGGCTCAAGAGTAGTTGAACGTCCGGACTTTAAAACCTTTTCGCTTATTTTCTTAGCCAGCGCCCTCAGGGTTTCTTCTCTCTTTCCTCTGTAACCGCAGCTGTCGATGGATACTCTTGTGTAATCGCCTTCGATACGGTTAACAACGAGAGATGTGAGATACTGAAGTGAATCAAGAGTTTCCCCTCTTCTGCCGATAACAGCGCCCGAACCCTTGCTGTCAATATCTATAAAAATTCCAGAATCAGTAGATGTAAGAATTATTTCAGATTCTATATCCATCTTTTCAAGGACCTTTTCAAGATATCCCTTAGCAGCGCTCATTTTATCCTTAATTTCATTTTCCTTTTTATTTTCCTCTATAAAGGACGGACCGTCATTAGCAGATGGAAAATTATAACCTGCCCAAACTCGTGCTTCTTCCTTTACTTTTCCAAATAATCCTTTTTTGCCCTCGTCAACTACATTAAAAGAAATTTTTTCAACTGGAACGCCAAATTCCTCAGATGCCTTCTTTTTACAGTCGTCAACTGACTTTCCGTTAAAAATTCCGCATTTATCCATCGGTATCATTTCAGAAACATCATTGCTTTTCATTATACCCACTCTCCTTCTTCTTATTATTATAAGAATCAGTCATCATTATCTTCGCCGTTATCTTCCTTGTACTCATCCCCGTATTTTTCAGCCATTCTTTTTCTTGCTTCATTTATAAGCTGTCTGTTGTATATCTGTTTTTCCGACTTTGACATTCCCTCTGTTTCAGCCGAATAGTCATGGCGTCCTGCCTTTTTAGCTTCTTCCTGCTGTGCGAGCATTGCCGCCTGCTGATCCATCATTTTCTGCATGAAGCCAGGTTTCTTGTTTTTCTTTTTTTCCTTATCCTTTTCAGCAATGACCTTTAGTCTTTCAGGAGTAAAATAAGCGTACAGCACTGCGGACTGAACGAATGCAAATACTGTTGACCAAATCCAGTAGAAACCAACGCCTGCAGGAACTGTAAATGCAAGCCAAACTGAAAACAGCGGCATTATGAACATAACGATATTCATAGCGCCCATACCAGCCATTGCCGGATTCATTTTTCTTGTCTTATACTGAGTATATATAGTGTAAAGAAGCTGTACAAGACCGGAAACAACAGGAATCATAACAAGGGCAATTGCCGTTTTGGTCCAGCCGCCGTCAGGATTTATAGTAGGAATTGAGCCCAAATCTATACCGAGAAAAGTATTTTTAAATTCCGATACCTTATCTACAAAATTTTCTCCAAGTGAAGCAAAATCTTCTTTATGCTCCTTGACAGCCTGAAGAATATAAAGCTCTGCTCTGCCTTTCATCTTGGATTCTTCAAAATATCCCTTATTGATAATTATATCCGTAGCCTGATTAATTACGTCGCCGCTGAGTCTGAGAATATGAGAAAGCGGACGGTAAACAACATAGAACACGCCGTAAAGGATAATCATCTGGATTATCATAGGAAGACAGCTTCCCATAGGATTTACGCCTTCCTGACTGTAAAGCTTCTGCTGTTCCTCGGCAAGCTTCTGCTGATTATTGGCATACTGTTTTTTAAGCTTGGCAAGCTTAGGATTAAGCGCCTGCATTCTTGCAGAACCAAGCTGAGACTTGTATCCTGTAGGAAAAAGAATAATTTTTGTCAAAAGGGTAAAAAGGATAATGCATATACCATAATTCGGAATAAAATTGTATAAGAAATACATTATCCATCCAAGAGGGATACCAATTATTTTACTCAAAGCTGTTTCTCCAATCGTCTGAAATATTTATTTATATTTTCTTCCTGAAAAACTGAATTTTTCGGGAACATAATCAATTCCGCCGTCGCTCCACGGATTACATCTTAGAATCCTGAGCACAGCAAGCCATCCTCCCCTGAAAAAGCCGAAATTTTTCACCGCCTCCAGCGCATAGGCTGAACAGGTCGGATGGTATTTGCAGCAGGGAGGAAAAATCGGGGAAATAAATTTTCTGTAAACTTTAATTATCCCCATCAATATATATTTCATTTTTCCTTATCTCCGAAAGCAAGTTCCCTAATTTTTCTAATGCCGTAATTTTGAAGAAACTCAGTAAAAACCGTACTTTTAATAGTACCGATAGAATTTCTCGCAACAATTATAATGTCAACGCCGATAGGCATGTCCTTTTCCGTTTCCATATAAGCCTGTCTGATGACTCTTTTCGCCCTGTTTCGGCAGACGGCATTGCCGACCTTTTTACCGGCAGTTATGCCCAGCCTGTTATAAGGCCTTCCGTTTTTTCTTGTATAAATTACAGCATACTTTGAAACCAGCGAACTGCCCCTGCGGTAAAGATAAAGAAAATCCTTATTTTTATTTATAATTTCAGTATACAGCATAAAAATACTCACCCCGCTTTTATTCAAGCGGTTTATTTCTTATTATATAATTATTATACACCCGCCGGGTCATTATTGCAAGTGTGAAAACAATTTCCGATAAAAAACCCCACTAAAACAAAAGACCACAAGAAAATGTGGTCTGCATTTAAATCAGTGAGTCAATCTTGCTCTGCCCTTAGCTCTTCTGCGTGCCAAAACCTTTCTTCCGTTGGAAGTTGACATTCTTTTGCGGAAACCATGTTCCTTCTTTCTATGGATCTTCTTAGGCTGGTATGTTCTTTTCATTTAAAATTCCTCCTCCCGGTATAAATTAAAAGCGCTGAGCGCTCTGTTTCTTATTTTTTTGCAGACAAAATATGCCTGTACAGAAATTCTGCACTAATAAATTATACAGTATGATTTTATCTTTGTCAATACCTTTTCGCCAAAAAAATCATTTTCTTACAAAAGCGGGAGGCTTCTTATATGTAAAAGTTTTTTCCACATAGCTTTTAAGCTCTTGTAATTTTCAACAATTCATGTTATACTATTAATAATTGTAAATTCTGAAATCAGCTAACCTGTTTTCGATTGGAGGTTTAAATAACATATGAATTCCTTTGAAGAGGTTTTTAATTGTATTATAGACTATTGCCGTGATGTGGGCGATATAGGAGAAGTTGCCCTTAAGCTTTGGATAAAAACACTTAAACCTGTCAGCCTTGACGGCAGCAAGGCTAAATTTATGATCGATTCCGACTTCCAGCGTGGAGTTGTTATCAGTAATTATATGCAGCTTCTTAAGGACGCATTCAAGGCTACTCTCGGATTCGATGTTGAAATAGACATCATTATTCCTGAGGAAAACAATATAACCGATCCTGTTGACCTTGATACCCTTGACGAAAAACAGCAGGAACTTGAAAAAAGCTTTGAATATGCTAAATACGACTATACATTTGATACCTTTATTATAGGAAGCTCAAATGAATTTGCCTGCGCAGCCTGCAAGGCCGTTGCTGAAGGCAGCGGCGGAAGCGTATATAATCCCCTTTTCATATACGGTCCTTCCGGACTGGGCAAGACCCACCTTATAACTGCTACCGCAAAGGAAATGAAAAAAAGAAATTCAAACCTTAATATTATATATGTAACAGGCGAAACCTTTTCCAGTGAAATTATCAACGCAATACAGACAAACAGTACGACTAAATTCCACGACAAATACCGCGGAGCAGACGTACTTCTTGTTGACGATATTCAGTTTATCGCCGGCAAGAACAGTACCCAGGAGGAATTTTTCCATACCTTTAATGCTCTGTATCAGGACGGAAAACAGATCGTTCTGACATCCGACCGTCCGCCGAAGGCTATAAAAACCCTTGAAGACAGAATCAGAACCCGTTTTGAATCAGGACTTATCGCAGATATAAACACCCCTGATTTTGAAACAAGAATGGCTATTATAAAAAGAAAAGCAGAGCTTTTGGATCTGAAGCTTCCCGACGATGTTGCTCAGTTTATTGCCAATAAGCTGAAAACCAATATCAGGCAGCTTGAAGGAGCAGTAAAAAAACTAAAGGCTCTCAAGCACTATGCCGGAAGCCAGCCCTCAATCTCAATGGCTCAGAGCGTTATCAGGGATATTCTTAACGACGATCAGCCTCTGCCTATTACAGTTGAAAAAATTATTGCGGAAGTAGCTAATGTATACGGCGTAACTCCTGAGGATATACGCTCAACAAAGCGCTCTTCCCAGATTTCCAACGCAAGAAAGGTCGCAATTTATGTGGTAAGGGAAATTACCCAGATGCCTCTTGCAAGAATCGGACTGGAATTTGGCGGAAGAGATCATTCTACAATTGTATATGCTGTCAACAATGTATCTGCGTCAGTGGGAAAAGACCCGCATCTTAAAGAACTTGTTGAAGATATAATAAAGAACATAAAAGACAAAAATAATGGGTAATTTTAGTTTTCCAACACTTTCAACCATGTTTTCAACACAGTGTTGAAAAGAGTGTGGAAACTTCTGAAACCAGCATATACCTTGTCTTAATCATGATGTTATACCTGTAAAATCATGGTTTCAACATATTAAAAATTATGCAAATAAACAGGCTGTTAAAACCAGTTTGATTTTTAACAGCTTTTTTAAGAATCTTTCAACTTTAAACTATTTTTTATCAACAGTTTAAACCTGTTTTTTAAGTTCCAACATTTGCACATTTTGTCAACACGGCGGTTTCTAAAAACTTTTTTCTCCGGATCCGCAGTTCTACGCATTAAAATGAACTTTCCAACATTTCCACAGACACTACTACTACTACTATCTATTATATTTATTTATTAGATATATCTATATATAAATATCCGGTTTCTTTTTTCGTCAGTTGTTAAATTACATATTGTATAAAATATACAGTGTGTATAAATTGTATAAAGGAGATAATGATTGTCAATGTCATATAATTTTATAAAATTTACCTGTAAAAAGGAAGATATATGTTCAGCTATCAGCAACGTATCCAAAGCCGTATCCCAGAAGTCACCCATAGCTGCTCTTGAGGGAATAAAAGTAAGACTTGAAGACAACAGCCTTGAGCTTACCGGATATGACCTTGAAATAGGAATCATAACTTCTATTGACTGCACCTCTGAATGCAGCGGAGAAAATGAATGCCGGGGAGAATGGATTTTAAATTCTCGTCTGTTCAGTGAAATCACAAGAAGAATGCCGTCTGAATACATAAGCTATGAAATAGACGAAAACCTTAATATGAAAATATTCGGCGGACAGGCTGAATATCAAATATCGGCAATAAGCGCTCAGGAATATCCTGCAATACCTGAATTTGAAAATGACAGAGGAGTATCTGTAAGCCAGACTGTTCTGAAAAGCATGATAGATCAGTCAAATTATGCTGTATCTCTTAATGACAGCAAGCCTGTTCTTACGGGAGAACTGTTTGATATAGAAAACGGAAGCTTTAATATGGTGGCTGTTGACGGATTCCGTCTTGCTATCAGGCATGAAAAGCAAAGCAGTCAGGAAAACTTTTACTTTGTAGTACCCTCTAAGGCTCTCCTTGAAGCGTCAAGACTTCTTAAGGATGACGCTGAAAAGGAATGCGAAATATTTGTAAATACAAAGCACGTGGTATTTTCAGTAAACGGATGCAGAATATTCGCAAGACTTCTTGAAGGCGATTTTGTAAAGTATAAAAACAGTATCCCCAATACCTTCAAGACAGAAATTACAGTAAATACACGTGAACTTATTCATTGTCTGGAAAGATGTTCCCTTATACTGAGTGAAAAGAATAAGGCTCCGGTAAAATGCTGTTTTGAAAATGATCAGATAAGAGTCAGCTGCCGTACTGCCGTGGGAAGCTTTGACGACGCTGTGCCTGCGCAGATAAGCGGAGAAAATATCGTTATCGGCTTTAACAACAAGTTTCTCCTTGATTCACTGAGAGCGGCAGACAGCGATTTGGTAAAGATCCAGATGAACGAACCGAATAAGGCTGTAAAGATTATACCTCCCGACGGGGACAGCTTTACTTTTATCATTATGCCTATTCAGATAAGGGGATAAGGAGAAAAAATGAAAAAGGAAATTATAGAAAAAGAAATCAGTACGGAGTTTATAAAGCTTGATTCCCTTCTGAAATTTGCAGGTCTTACCGATACCGGAGGCTTCGCAAAGGAGCTGATACAGCAGGGCGGAGTCAGGGTTAACGGAGAAGTTTGTACCATGAGGGGAAAGAAAATAAGAAGCGGAGATGAGGTTTCCGTTGAAAATTTTATTGTAAGAGTCAAGTAGATGTTTGTTATGGAACTGAAAGCAGACGGTTATAAAAACCTAAACGGTGTGCTGATAAAACCTCACCCTGAATATAATCTTATAACCGGTATGAACGCTCAGGGAAAAACAAATCTCATTGAGGCAATTTGGCTTATGACCGGGTGCAGGAGCTTCAGAGGCTCCCGGGAAAGGGATTATATAGGGCTTGACAGGAAGCTTATGGAAATTAGCCTGAATTTCGACGACGGAAGAAGAATTCAGAATATTGATTACAGAATGAGCCGTGAAAGCCTGAAAGACAGGAAAATTTCTGTTAACGGAGTTCCCGTTAAAGGGACGGGCAGTCTGTTTGACAGCTTCAAATGCGTGGTATTCACGCCTGACGATACTGAAATTATTAAGGGAAGCCCCGAAAAGAGAAGAACATTTACTGACCTGTGCGTGTGTCAGCTTCATCCGGGGTGCCTTGATCCGGTAAGAAGATATGAACTGATACTGGAACACAGGAACGCTCTTTTGAAATCAGCTTCCGCCGGAAAAGCGTCAAAGGACATGATATATGTCTGGGACAGGCAGTCGGCTGCAATCGGTACCATTGTATCCCAAAAAAGAAGCGCCTATGTAAAAATGCTCGGTGAAGTCTGCGCAAGGCTATATGAAAAAATAAGCGGAGGCAGCGAAAAGCTTGAAATAACCTATAATTCTAATATTTTCGGAAATGAAATACCGGAAGGTAACGACGCCGTCGCCGCCTATTATTCTAAGCTGAGCAGTTCCATAGACGACGATATACGGCTCGGATATACAACCTGCGGCGCTCACAGGGACGATCTTTCTGTCAGGATAAACGGACTGAATATCAGGGATTTCGGCTCTCAGGGACAGAAAAAAACAGCCGCTCTCGTTATGAAGCTGGGTCAGGCGGAAATATATTACAGAAACAGGGACGAGGCTCCGGTAATACTCCTTGACGACGTTATGGGAGAGCTTGACGGTGAAAGACAAAAGATGGTCTTTGATACAGTCAGGAATATGCAGGTATTTATAACAGCCTGCAATGAAAATTCGGTTAAAGGTCTTTCCGGCGGAGCTGTCTTTCAAGTCGAGAAGGGAATTGTTACGGAGGTCTGAGAAAAATGTATATACATCTCGGAAATGATGTTGTTGTTCCGGAAAAGAATATCGTTGGTATTTTTGATATAGAAAATACCACTACCGGAAAAACAACCGGTCATCTTCTTGAAAAGGCGACAAGAGAGGGAAGAATTGTAAATGTAACCTATGAAATGCCCAAGAGCTTTGTCGTCTGCATGGAAAAGGGAAAAGAGATAATATACATTTCGCAAATATCGGTTTCCACACTGAAGAAAAGGTTCGGAAAGCTTTTGAAATAAAACGTCAATATGCGGGGAAACCTGAAAACGGAGGAGAACATTTAATGTCACAGAATCAGAATTATGATGAAAATCAAATACAGGTACTGGAAGGGCTGGAGGCTGTCAGAAAGCGTCCCGGTATGTATATAGGCTCTACCGGACCTAAAGGTCTTCATCATCTCGTATATGAAATTGTAGACAACTCAATCGATGAAGCTCTTGCAGGCTACTGCTCGGAAATAAAAGTAGAGATTCTCGACGGGGATATTATAAGGGTTTCCGATAACGGAAGAGGAATACCGGTAGGCATTCACCCAAAGGAGGGAATTTCAGCCGCTACCGTTGTTTATACAATTCTTCATGCAGGAGGAAAATTCGGAGGCGGCGGATACAAGGTATCAGGCGGTTTGCACGGCGTGGGAGCTTCAGTTGTAAACGCTCTTTCAGAATGGCTTGAGCTGACAGTCAAGGACGGTACAAATATCCATTTTCAGAGATTTGAAAGGGGTAATTACAGCGAACAGCTTAAGGTTATCGGCGAAACAAGCGAAACCGGAACTTCTGTAATGTTCAAGGCTGACGGGGAAATTTTTGAGGATACCCATTACGATTATGAGGTGCTCCTAAAAAGACTCAGGGAACAGGCGTTCCTGAACGCCGGAATTAAAATTGTTTTCAGCGACCTGAGAGATAAGGACGACGAAAAACATGAGGTTCTCCACTATGAGGGCGGTATAAAGCAGTTTGTAGAGCATATTCACAAGACAAAGGGACTGGAATCTTTGACGGAAGAGGTAGTCTATGTTTCAGGTACGCAGGGGGATTCATTTGCTGAAATAGCAATGCAGTATAATGACAGCTATAACGAAGTTATACTTTCTTTTGCAAATAATATACATACAACCGACGGCGGAAGCCATGAAACAGGCTTTAAAAACGCCCTTACAAAGGTAATAAACGAGTACGGAAAGAAGTTTAATCTGATAAAGGACGGAGAAAAGCTTCTCGGTGATGACGTCAGAGAAGGTATTACAGCAATTGTGTCGGTTAAACTGACGGAATGTGAATTTGAGGGACAAACCAAAGGCAGACTTGGAAATCCTGAAGTCAAGGGTTTTGTAGAAAAAATGGTGACAGAAAAGCTGATGTGCTATCTTGAGGAGAATCCGAGTGCGGCAAGAACCATTTTTGATAAGGCACAGGCGGCAAGAAGAGCAAGAGAAGCGGCTAAAAAGGCAAGAGAAACTGCAAGAAGAAAAACGGCTATGGAGAGCGCTTCACTCCCGGGAAAGCTTGCAGACTGCTCTGAACACGATATAGACCGTACAGAAATATACATAGTCGAGGGAGATTCAGCGGGAGGCTCCGCTAAAGAAGGACGTGACCGTAAATATCAGGCTATACTTCCGCTGTGGGGCAAGATGCTGAATGTAGAAAAGGCAAGAATCGACAAGGTTTACGGAAACGAAAAGCTCATGCCGGTAGTAACAGCTTTAGGAACCAGCATAGGTGAAGATTTTGATATATCAAAGCTGCGCTACGGAAAAATTATAATTATGGCGGATGCCGACGTTGACGGTTCTCATATCAGAACGCTGCTGCTCACGTTCTTTTTCCGCTTTATGAAGCCCCTTATAACAAACGGAAATATTTATATAGCACAGCCGCCTCTGTTCAAGGTTTTCAGGGGTAAAAAGGTAAGATATGCCTTTTCTGACGAAGAAAGGGATAAATACATTGACGAGCTGACAACCGAAAACGGTTCTAAGCCCGAAGTGCAGCGTTACAAAGGTCTTGGTGAAATGGATCCTGAACAGCTCTGGGAAACTACTATGAATCCTGAAACAAGAACTATGCTTAAAATAAATATGGAGGATGCAGTTAAGGCGGACGAAACATTTACTATACTTATGGGCGACAAGGTTGGTCCAAGAAGAGATTTTATTGAATCCAATGCAAGATATGTAGAAAATCTTGACGTATAAAATTTTGCCGGAATGTAATTTTAAGCTTTTCTTTTACAAAAGAAAAAGAAAGGACATAATTTATGGAAGAAGAAATACTCATAGAAAAGCGGTATCAGATACCCTATGAAACCTTCGGAGAGGCTTTTAAGGCATTTCAGAAGAAATTTGTGTATCCCAGAAATAACCTTATGGCGCTGATTCTCATAGCCTTTGCGGTTGTTAATGCTGTAAATATTTCAAGAGGAAACGGAACAACTCTCGGATACGTACTGATATGCGTGTGCCTTGCCCTTGCTGCTGTAAACTGGTATAATCCCAGAAAGCTGAGAAGAAATCTGATGGAGTCTATCAAAGGCATTGAGGGAGACACATACTCGTTCAAGATTTATCCGGATAAAATTAAGATCGGAACTGTTCTGGAACCGGAAGAAATAAAAACGGAAGATTATGAAGAAGCGTTTGAAGGCATAGGAAATAACGAGGAGCAGATTGCTGAATCAGAGATTTTTTTGACCGGCGATGTAAGAATCTTAGACAAGGAAGAGTTTTTCCTGATTTATATAAAAAGAGCGATGTTTTATGTTGTTCCGAAAAAGGATTTTTCAGAAGAAGAAATTACAGTTATGCAGCTTCATTTTGAAAAGCAGCTTGGAAAAAATTATATTTCTGATTTAAGAAAAAAGCAATAAAGGAAGTTTATGGAAATGTATAATGACAATTCAAAGGTTCGTGATGTGGATATAGACAAGGAAATGAGAAAATCATTTCTTGAATATTCAATGTCTGTAATTGTTTCAAGAGCCCTGCCAGACGTCAGGGACGGCATGAAGCCTGTTCACAGACGTATTATCTATACAATGAACGAATCAAACAATACATACGATAAGGCGTACAGAAAGTGTGCCTATACCGTCGGAGAGGTTTTAGGTAAGTATCACCCTCACGGCGACGCTTCGGTATATGACGCACTTGTACGTCTTGCGCAGAAATTCTCACTCAGGTATCCCCTGATTGACGGTCATGGAAACTTCGGTTCTATTGACGGTGATCCTCCGGCTGCTTACCGATACACAGAAGCAAGAATGTCAAAAATTGCTGGGGAAATGCTTACTGATATAGGCAAGGATACTATCCCCTTTACCACAAACTATGATGATAAGCTGAAAGAACCGGTTGTTCTGCCAAGCCGTTTTCCTAATCTCCTTGTAAACGGTTCTACCGGTATCGCAGTAGGTATGGCTACAAATATTCCTCCCCATAATCTGGGAGAGGTTATTGACGCTATTGATCTTGTAATGGAGAATCCGGACTGCACTCTTGACGAGATTATGGAATTTATGAAGGGTCCTGACTTCCCTACCGGCGGAATTATCATGGGACGTTCCGGTATCAGAGCTGCTTACGGTACAGGACGAGGAAAAATTACACTCAGGGCAAAAACTGAGGTTGAAGAAATCAAGGGAAGAAACTGTATCATAATTACAGAAATTCCATACATGGTAAATAAGGCAAGGCTGGTTGAAAGCATGGCTAACCTTGTCAAGGATAAGAGAATTGACGGAATCCACTTTATCCGTGACGAATCCGGCAGAGAGGGCATGAGAATAGTTGTCGAACTGAAAAAGGACGCTGTACCGCAAATCGTTCTCAATAAGCTTTTTACATATACCCAGCTTCAGGATACGGTCGGCGTTATTATGATTGCTCTTGTGGACGGAGAACCTAAGTGCCTTACCCTAAAGCAGGCAATTGAACAGTATATTAAATTTCAGGTTGAGGTTATCCGAAGAAGAACTGAATATGACCTGAAAAAAGCAAAGGCAAGAGCACATATCCTGGAAGGTCTTGTCATTGCAACGGATAATATTGATGAAGTAGTTGAAATATGCAAGACTTCTGAAAATATTCCTCATTCCAAACGCAGACTCCAGGAACGCTTTGGACTCAGCGAGGCTCAGTCTGATGCTATCGTACAAATGACTTTAGGTAAGCTTACAGGTCTTGAAAGACAGAAGATTCTTGACGAGTTAGATGAACTTAGCAAGAAAATCACCGAGCTTGAGGCGATTTTGGCTGACGAAAATAAGATTCACGGCATTATCAGGGACGAGTTAGCCGAAATCAGAAGAAAATACAGCGATGACAGAAGAACAGCTATTGAATCAGTAAGCGGTGAAGTTGATATTGAAGACCTTATTCCGGTTGAGGACTGCGTTGTGACTTATACAAATATCGGATATATCAAGAGAATGCCTGCGGATTCCTATAAGACCCAGAAAAGAGGCGGACGGGGCGTCAGCGGTATGAAGCAGAGAGAAGAAGACTTTGTCAATGAAATGTTTATCTGCTCGACCCATGATAATATTCTGTTTATCTCCAACAAGGGAATTATGTATAAGCTTAAATGCTATGAAGTGCCGGAAGGCTCAAAGGCTTCAAGGGGTACCAATGCGGTAAATCTGCTTACCCTGGGTGAAGACGAAAAGATAGCCGCTATGATTAAGACCTCGGATTTTGACGAGGGCAAATACATAGTGATGGTAACCAAGAACGGAAAAATTAAGAGAACCGCACTTTCTGCGTACAAGAATGTCAGAAAGAACGGACTTATTGCTATCGGTCTTGACGAGGGCGACGAAATCGCCGGAGTAAGAATGACCGACGGAAGCGCTCAGCTGTTTATTGCTACCCATAACGGAATGGCTATAAGGCTTGAGGAAGATAAAATCAGAGCGATGACACGTGCTGCTCACGGCGTAAGGGCAATAAAGCTTCGTGACGGGGACTTTGTAGTTTCTATGGCAAGAATGAGAGAGGGTGCTTCACTTCTCACTGTAACTGATAAGGGCTACGGCAAGAGAACCATGGTAGACGAGTACAGGATTCAGAACAGAGGCGGATACGGTCTTTTGAACTATAAGGTCAATGAAGATAAGGGCAGCGTCTGCGGAATTAAGGTTGTTGACGAAGCAGACGATATTATTCTTATTTCAAGCGACGGTATTATCATAAGGATTCTTTGCTCGGATATCAGAATTATGGGACGTTATGCAACGGGCGTTAGAGTTATGAAGGTTCAGGGCGAAAGCAGGGTTGTTTCCTTTACAAGGACCGACCATGACGAAGACGCAGATATTGAAAAGGTCGACGAACCTGATGAAAAAGAGCTTGAAGCTCAAATGAAGGAAGCAGAGGCTGAAGAAGCGGAAAATCTTAAGGCTGAACTGGAAGACGAGGCTTCGGAAACTGAAGAGTAATCATTTATTGATCTAATTTAAAGGCACGAAATTACGTGCCTTTATTCTTTGTAAATTTTTATGAGGAGCTGATTATTGTGGGAACAAAATTATATCTGATTAGAATTTTTAAAAGCTTGAAAAGATGGATTGTGAAATCCTTTGCAAGCTTTTTCAAATGGATAATTCTCGGTATTATTACAGGAGCGGCAGTAGGATTATGCTCAGGTGCGTTTCACGCTTCACTGGAGTATGCGGCAGTACTGAGAAATAAGTATCAGTATATCATACTGCTGTTACCGGTATTGGGTGTTGCCATTGTGTTTATATATAAGCTTTTGGGTCTTATCCATGACAAGGGAACAAATATGGTCATACTTGCTGTTAGAGACGGCGAGAATATGACATGGAAAAATACCATGGGAATATTTACAGGCTCGGTTCTGACCCACCTGGGCGGAGGCTCTGCGGGACGTGAGGGAGCGGCTCTCCAGATCGGGGGAAGCATAGGGTCCCAGATCGGTTTATGGCTAAGGCTTGATAAACAGGATCACAGACTGATAACCATGTGCGGAATGAGTGCGGGATTTTCCGCACTGTTCGGTACTCCGGCAGCGGCGGCTTTTTTTTCTATGGAAGTAATAAGCGTTGGAATAATGCATTACTCGGCAGTTGTTCCCTGCATAATTTCTGCCATTGTGGGATTTAAAATATCTTCATATGCCGGCGTTGCTCCTGCCCGTATGGATATTAAGGTATCTGAAGTTGATATAGTTTTTTATCTTAAAATAGCTTTGCTTGCGGTTATGTGCGCTTTTTTAAGTATCTTATTTTGCTTTGTATTAAAAAACTCAGGAAGGTTATACAAAAAAGCTTTTAAAAATCCTTATCTCAGAATTGCTTTGGGTGGTATTCTTGTAATTGCGCTTACTTTTATCTGTCAGACAAGAGAATATAACGGAGCAGGTATGGAATTTGTAAGAAAAGCCTTTGAAACACGTTCTCATATATGGGAATTTGCTCTAAAGCTTCTGTTTACTGCCGTAACCTTAGGCGCAGGCTTTAAGGGAGGAGAAATTCTTCCGGCATTTTTTGTAGGTTCTGCGTTTGGAAGCGCAGTATCAGGAATTTTGGGAATAGATTGCTCAATGGGAGCGGCAATAGGGCTTGCTTGTCTTTTCTGCGGAATAACTAACTGTCCGGTAGCGTCGGTTTTAATGTGCGCAGAGCTTTTCGGAATAAAATATCTGCCGGTATTTATGCTTGCCTGCGGGATTTCTTACATGCTTTCGGGATACGGAGGACTTTACAGCGAGCAGAAAATTATGTACTCAAAGCTTGAACCGAAGTTTATTGATAGGAAATGATTACATATTTGTTACAAATAAATTACAGAGATATTGTGCAATAAGCAGAAAAAATTTCATGGCGGTAACATGTTCACAAAAAGTTCACAAAAAAGTTTCATTCTTGTGGTAGACTTAATTTGTAAAAATTATAGGAAACTTGTTGTGAAAGGAGTTAATCATGAAATTTAAAAAGCTGTTTGCTTATGCGGCAGCGTTGTTGGTTATCGGAAGTACAAATGCTTATGCCGAAAACGGAGTAAATCCGCAGATTAATGTAAGCGGTGCTTATGCAGAACCGTGGGGATTCGCTGAAGTTAAAATTGATATTAAAAATAATCCAGGCATATCTGCCTTTTCTATAAATTTATCATATGACGAAGAAATACTTGAATTTGCAGACGCAAGGTGCGGTAATGGTTTAACAAACGGAACATTTTTCTGTAACGGCAGCCGCTCCGGCAAAAGTATAAAAGCAGTATGGTCCAACGCTTCCGATATGTATTTAAACGATGATATTGCAGTAATAAGATTTAAAGTAAAAAATGCAGAAGCAGAAACATCATCAGCGCTGAAAATAGAAGATTCAGAATTTGGAAATTCACATCTTGAACCGGTTGAAATCGAAACACATGACGGAGAAATAAAGATTGCCCGGGAAATACTGCCCGGAGATGCCGACGAAAACGGCATTATTGATATTAACGATATTGTCACCATTAATTTGTATCTCCTTGACAATCATATTTATCCCCTGTCTTCATATACAGCAGAAGCAAACTGTGATATGGACGGAAACGGTATAGTCGAAATAACAGACAGTGCAATTATGATTAATAAGTTATGCGGAATTGATTAAGGAGACAAAACTATGAAGCTTAGATTTAAAAAGATTTTATGTATATTGGTATCAGCAGCATTTTGCGTACATTTTTATCCCGTATATGCAGCAGAAGATATGAGAGTCAGCCAGGAATGTATTGAGCTGATAAAAGCAGCCGAGGGATTCAGCAGATATAAATACTGGGATTACAGCCAGTGGACAATCGGCTACGGAACAGGAGTTTCAGAGGACGAGTATCCCGACGGAATTACCGAAGCCGAAGCTGAGCAACTGCTTTATAACGCAGTTGTAAGATATGAGGGATATGTAAATAATTTTGCAGACAGATATGATGTCAGTCTTAAACAGAATCAGTTTGACGCACTTGTGAGCCTTACATACAATATGGGAAATATTTGGTCGGCTTATGATACCTTTGATCTTAAGACTTATGTTATTAACGGTTCTGAAAATTACAGCTTTCTTGATATTGCAAAGGGATTCGGTGAATGGAGAGTCGCCGGAGGAAGTGTCATACAGGGACTTGTAACAAGACGTCAGGAAGAAACAAAGCTTTTTCTTTCAGACAGAGAAGACTACTCAGGAGAGGTATGGAGAGTAAATAGTGAGGACGGAACCAATCTTAGAAGAGAGCCTGACGTTAACTCTGAAAGAATCGGTTTTATGAAAATGAATACCATTTTTTACGTGACGGAAAAAAAGACAACAGGTGACGGATACCTTTGGGGTAAGGTCAGCTATGAGGGAGAAGAATGCTGGTGCGTTCTTGATTTTTCGAAATATATTGTCGGAGGCCCTATTGAATGCTTTGAAAACGGTGATGAAGTTTCCGGAGAAAAGTGGATCATAACCTCTGAAGACGGGGTAAGGCTTAGAAGCGGTCCGGGACTGAATTATGAAAATCTTGCAATAATCCCAAAGGATAAGGAAATCATAGTTACATCAACCGCTGAGGCAGACGGATACCTATGGGGAAAAACTAAGTTTGCCGGAAGCGAGGGCTGGTGCGCTCTTGATTTTGCCGAGAGAAAGGACAATCAGGACACTGAACTTCCCGGAAGAACCCTTGAGAGCATATACATAAGCTCTATGCCAAATAAATTGACTTATACCGAGGGGGAAATGTTTGATCCAGAGGGTATCTGCGTTAAGGCTGTTTACAGCGACGGTTCTGAGGAAGTTATACCGGACTTTACCCTCGATGGATTTGAATCTGCTCCGGGAACACATACGATCAATGTGACTTATATGAATAAAACAGCTTCATTTGAAGTTGAGGTTATTCAAAAGCAGCTTACTGGTATAGAAATAGCTAAGCTTCCTGACAAGACAGTTTATAGTCAGGGTGAACAGCTTGATATATCCGGAATTAAAGTAAATGCCTTATTCAACAACGGAACAACTGAAGAAATTCAGGATTTCAGCGTAAGCGGATATAATCACTTTATCGGTGAAAAGAAAATTGTAATTGAATATCAGGGATTCACGGCTGATTTTAATGTTGAAGTTATTGAAAAGAAGCTTACAGCCTTTGAGATAACAAAGCTTCCGGATAAGCTTGAATACTACAAGGGTGAACAATTCAGCACAAAGGGCATGATAGTTTATGCTTATTATGATAATCACAGCAAAAATGTAATAACAGATTATACAGTAAGCGGATTTGATTCGCAGATTATCGGCGACCAGATTATTAGAATCAGCTATAACGGATTCATTCAGACTTTTATTGTCAGCGTTAAGGAACATAAAGAAAGACCTCTTACAGGCGATATTGACGGTGACGGAAAAAGAACGATTTTTGATCTTATTCTCCTGAATCAGTATGCAGAAAATGGGCATAATGATTTGGAATATGATAAATTCTGTGCGGCGGATATTAACGGAGATAAAATTATAAACGATTTGGATGTAGAAATACTGACTTATATGATTTCGCAGGAATAATGAATAGGAGTGCAGACAATGCTAAAAGGATTGCTTGAGAATAAAACCTGTGCCAAGTGCAGGGTATGCTGTGGATTTGACAAAACCGATTTGTGGGAAATGCCTGTTATGGATATTTCAGCAGTAAACAGGATAAAAGAATTAAATCCTGAAGCTGATTTTCAGGAGAAAGGAAACGGTTTCTTAGTTAAGGCGCCGCAGCTTGAGGGGGAGGAACTTTATTTCTGCCCTGCACTTGGTGAAAATGGTTGTGTTCTTGGTAACGATAAACCTTTTGACTGCCGCATTTGGCCATATAGGATTATGAACGTTTCTGGTAAAAATGCTATAACCATTTCACCAGTGTGCAATGAGCTTTATAACCGTCCCCTATCCTCACTTATAGGATTTCTTGAAAATGGTCTTGCAGATTTTATTTTTGATTATGCAAAAAAGCATCCTGAAGTAATTAAGAAATATGATAAAACTTATCCGGTATTGAAGTTTGATATGTAATAGTTATGCATATTGCATAACTATTACATATGTTTTCACTCGCTTGATGTGATATTATACAAATTCAAAAAAAGGTATTGACAAGAAAGTAAAAAGGTGGTATACTGTAATCACAACAAAGAGAGCTCACAAAGTTGTAAATCAAATTTAAATTAAAATTAATTAAATTGAATATTTGGCAAACTTATTGAAAAGTAAGGACGCAAAGCTAAGGGTCTAACCCATGGAAACATGGTATGACAG
>Ga0209064_1001661_pt1 | contig 31896 bp, 36 predicted proteins | sample Inofromicrocosms_FD_187498 | JGI IMG/M metagenome (GOLD analysis project Ga0209064, IMG submission 187498) | Mouse cecum microbial communities from Vienna, Austria - Inoculum for glucosamine and mucus D2O microcosms (SPAdes) (version 2) | ecosystem: Host-associated > Mammals > Digestive system >... | reverse complement strand
GATAAGGATTCTGAAACATGGAAGAAAGGCAAAGTCGCTTGTCAAGTATGGTTTGGAGGAGATTTCAACAATACTTCTGCGTCCGACTTATACCACAAAATTCGATGTTTTCAAATTTTTGTCATGTACTTAAGATAGGGATATAAAGCATTTTAATTCTGTCATAGATAAAATTATGCCCCCTAATCCACTTATTCCTCAAGAGTTGAGGCAGAAAAAGGCGCGAGAATTGTTTATTGCAGAAGGTAAACGGTTAAAACCGTATTTTATGTTCCAAAAATGAAACTCCCCATGCTCACGCACAGGGAGTCCCGGTTTTTGACAGCAAAGAAATTGTCCTATCGAGGGCGGATTATTCAGCCTTGTTGTTGGCGGCTTCCAGCGAGAGTTTGCGGAAGCGTTTGAGCAACGGCTCCAGTTCGAGGGATGCGCGGCGTGCGCGGAGTCCGGCGGCCTTGTTGCCCTTGTCGAGCTGGGAGCAGGCGTCTTTCTGGAATGTAGTTGAGAGTTTTTCGATCTGATCAAGTAGTTCTTTCATCGTTGTATTCAGTTTAGGGATTTATAAAAGAGGTATTTCAAAAGAGTTTACGACGCACTGTGCGTCGCGGTCGAGGATAAACCAGTATTCCGAGCGGTAGGGAGAGCCGCTTTCCGACAGAGCCTCATACTCTATCTTCACTTTCCAGCCGGAGAATGGTTTGCGTGGAGCGTCAGGAGTCTCGAAGCCCACCATAGAGCGGAGAGCGGACATAGCCGACATCTGGCGGCCGACAAGCTCGGAAACGGCGTTGTCCTCAAAATCGAGGTTCTGAAGCCCGTCTGTCCGGGACATGACCTGTTCGTTGACTTTCATCATCGACATGGCTATCACCATTTTCTCGTCGTTGTTGATGTAGTTGCGGCCGAACACACTGTCAGGCTTGCTGACCGCTATGACCTTTACCGACTCCGGATTATCCACCGAGGCCATCAATGCTTTCTCCGCCACTGACTGCGCCCGTTTCGACGGCTGGCCGAAGTAGTGGAACGCATAACCTATGCCGCCCCACATAGCCACACAACTTATGAGCAGTATGGCAAGTTTCGTTCCCGGCTTCATACCTTGATAACCTTTAGTTTGTCGGGGGATAAGCCGAGTTTACGGCGATAGACAGAGCCATTCTCTCCGAACATCTCGACCTCGTGGGAAGTGACACCATCGGCGCATATCTCGCGCACTTCATCAAGCGTCATGAGGTGTCCGGCGATATTTCGCCATATCACGAAGTCGCATGGACTTCCCTCCTGCCGGTAATTGGAGCAGTTGAACGCCTTTGCGCCCACGCGGATCTCGCCACCGCAACGGGGGCAGCGTGCCACCACCGACTCCATATTGATAGAGCCGTCAGCCGCCATGACAAGCACGGTTGGAAAAGTCTTCCACTCCTTCGTGGCGAAGCCGTCGAGCAGTATGCTCCGCTTCTCCAGCAGTTCCGCGACCTCGGCATCTGCCATCTTGCGGTTGCCGATAACCCCGTTGATGAAGAGTCCGCACTTGCCGTCCTCCCCGGTATTGTTCTCACAGCGGTAGCCCTTGCAGGTCTTCACCACATTGCCGCCGCACACAGGGCAACGGCCGATAATCTTTGTTTCTGTATCCATGTAAAAAATGTTGTTGATAGTTCGTTTATCTGTATTTTATAGTGTTCCACTCCCACACAAGGGTCTCCGCGATAGCCTTTCCCGACATCACCGAGGCCCAGCCGTCGGGGTCGAGCGAGAACCACAGGTCGTTCCATGAGAGGGTGCGTATCTGCCACGCCAGCAGCCACAGGTCGGTGTTGATTGTCTCCAGACGTGTCACCACCTCGTTTGCCACATAATACCGCTCGGCGGAGTTGAGCAGATTGACCTTGTGCTTTTCTTTGTTACCGTCAGCACCGGTCACGGTGTAGCTGCCAGAAGTGACAAGCTGTTGCATGAAGGGATAGAGAGCCGCCATCTGTGCGGCCGCGTCAGTCAGTTCATCGGACACCAGCACCGCTATGGCCGTGCCTTTCAGGTGTCCCGGCACCGATTTACGCAACAGGTCGCAGTTCTTGGGTATCTCCGTAAGCACCAGTTCACCGGCACGCTTTATCTGATAGAGATTCTGCATTGCACCCTGGGCGTTGGAAAGATACTCAAGCATCTTGTTCTCGACGGAGTGAACGCGGTCGAGGGCTACTGTCACGGCGGCTTCAGCCGCGATGATCTTCTCCTGGGTTGACTTGCGCTTTTTGTGGATATTGTTAAGCTCCACAGTCTGCGCTATCACCGCCGCCGTGAGCGTCGGGTCGGTCTGTTGCGCCATCATGTCCGCTCCCGGAATGATAAGGAGGGATAGTGCGAGCAGGGCTGTTTTCGATTTGATAGTCTTCATCGGTCAGTCATATTTTTAAGCCGGAGGCGCGTTGCTCGGCGAGGTTATCGTCACGGTCATGTTTGGTAGGGAGTATCTTGATTGAGGAGCGTTTACCCAGCAGGCAGTCGTTCCAGTCCTTGAAGTCCTTGGGCGGCTGCCACTGCCCCATGCGGTATCGCACGGAGATATGCGGTTCAAACTGAGTATAGGCGGAGCGGTCGGGCGACACCGGAAAACTCTTGCCTTTGGCCTCCACCATCAAGCCCTCCGACGTCTTGGTGATTTTCAGCGGAATATCCTCGACAAGAGCCATGAGGCGGAGTCCGTTGATGCGTCCGGCAAGGTCGTTGTCGAAGCAGTCGTAGGCACGGGCGTTTGGAAAACGCTCCATCACGCCCAGTACCTGACGGTCGGAGAATGTGCCGCCGATGGAAACAAGGGCGATGTCCTCGCCTAACCGTGGACGGTTCAGCTGGAAAAAAGCCATTGCGTCAAAAGCGGATTCACAGAAGAACACATGACGCACGAGGCCGTTGTTGCCGTGCGACAGGTCGGCCACCCACGCCGCCGTTGAGGAATTGGTGCCGGCGGCCTTTGACTTGTAGCCACCCATGCCACGGATTTCATATCCCACAGTCTTGTCGCTCCCGGCTTCCGTGTAGGGGAAGCCTATGTTGTAGCCGTTGAAATTCTCGTTGCGCCTGTCAGACACAAGGGAAATGAACGAGGCGAGAGCCTTGACTGTATCTGCCGACAGTCCGCGCTGTGCGAACAGCCGGGGGATATTGGACGCGTCCAGATCCTTTACACGGTAGCGCGAAGGGTCGAACACCTGAGGCGCGGATGCCGAGCGTACATAATCCCGGTCGCGGTCATAATCCGGCTCCGGCATATTGGCGAACTGCGCCATCACTTTCGCTATCTTCTGCCATTCGGTAAGCCCGACGACATTGAAAGATGAAAGGTTCTCGCGTATGAACGACACCACGTCACCCTTTGAGCCGTCCCGACGGAAGAAAGTCTGCGAAGCCTTGTCGCGGCGGTTGCTGACGATGATTGTGTCGCGCTTGTCGCGTCCCTCGCCCAGCACAAGCTCGATGTACCGGCCCACACCTGCCTTGCGGTCAAGGCGGTAGCCGAGCGAATAGGCGACATCATCAATACCCACACGCGATTTAAGTTCCTTGAACTTAACTTTATAGTCAGCCGGTGCCATAGTTTCAGACGATTGAGAGTGACTTGGAGGCGCGGCGGTCGATGCCGGCTATCTCCGATTCATAATTCTTGCGTATCGCGCTTCCGAGGAATATGTCTTTCTCGCGTTGGTCGGTGAGCTGGAAATACATTCTCGCGGTTGAACGCTCGATAGGCTTCATGCCGAGATCGACACCGTTGTATGAGGCACGCAGGGCGAAGTCGCCGGAGCGGGTCTTGATTATGGCAGCGTTTTTGAACGGGCATATCTCGTCCTCCAATGGAGCCATCAGAGGGTCGTTCTTAGCCAGATAAGGCTGTTCGCCGAGCGATATGCGCTGTGCGTCCACACGGTCGAGTATCATTTCCGAAGCCTTGTTTACATCGGCCATCACGGACACGATGAATTTCGGCTCCTGCCGGAGCGCGCCTATCCATGAATCGAGGTAGGCCGCCGAGTTGTCGGTGACTTTTGAGTCGAAGCCCATGGAGTGGCTTATCATGGCTGCTGTAAGCTCTGCCACCAGTTCCTCTTTCGCATATTTCGGGTCGCCGAACTTCGCGCCCGCCTCACGGTTGAGCCTTTCGGGTGTCATGGTGGAGTGCGTCATCTCATGTAGCATGGTCGAATAGAACTCCATGCCGTCGCGATATATGTCCTCCGGAGTCGCGCCTTTGTTAAATTGCTGCTTCATGGGAAGCACCACAATATCACGCGAGGGGGAATAATACGCGCCTTTCTCCTTGCGGTCTGCCTGTATGGGGCAGAGCCATGTCTGCTCGGCAACCATGCGGTCGAGTGCGCCGTGGGCGTACATGCCATGTGTGTCGCGCATTTCAGGCACCTTGAAACGGTCGAGCAATTTCTGCACCCTCTCAGGCTGTGCCTCACGGAAATTGGTCTGGTCGATGTTGTAAACCGGGAACGCCTTGACAAAGGGTATCACGTCAAGATTTTTACGTTCGTCACGGCTCATGGCACGGTACTCGTCGGAGGATATTCTCTTGCCGTCCTTGTCTCGCACCATCATGTCCCAGTAAATCACCGGAAAGGCTTTCTCACCTTTGAGGACATGGGCCTTGAAGTTGTGTGCCTGCTTGAATGTGAGGAACACGGGAAGCTCGTAGCCTTGCGCCGCCGTGTGCAGCTGGAGAAAGAAGGAGTTTGATCCGGAGTAGTTGCGCCCCATGATGTTCTGGGGCAGGCCGGCGGAGGAGGCTCCGCCGATCCAGCCCTGCTGCCAGTCCGAGGCCTGCATCTTCTCCATACGCTCGATCATCATCTGGGCGAAGCGGTCGAGGGCCTGCTGGCCTGAACTGTTGAACGCGCCGTTAGTTCGAGATGCCATAATCCTCGTCGTCTATCAGCTGACGCTCCATCATGTCAATCTCGGTCTCGTCGTAGTAGAACTCGGCGGATTCCTCAGAGGGTTCGATGCCGTGAAGCCCGCACCATTCGAGGTAGGACTCCGCGTTGTCGCTTTCAAGCATGAAGCGGAGGAAGCCTATTGTACCGTCCTGAAGGAGCTGCACAAGTTCGTCATATTCTAATTTTGCCATAGTGGTATTCTTTTAAGTGTTGTTGGGAAACGGTTTTACATTTTCATGGAGGCTGATTTCTCCATAGAGAGCGGAGCGGCGAGTTTGGTGCTTATCTCCTCAGTGAGATATTTTGCGGCTATCTGCTCGCGTGTGGCGGTCTTCGTCTTGAAAAGCGAATAGCCGTCGTCGAAGGACAGCTCCTGACGGGAAGTACGTCCACGTCCTTCGCCGAGGTCGGCCGACACCTTCCACTTTCCATCTTCCTTGTCCTTTGCGACACGGATACCCTTGGGGTCGATGCCCTCCGGGAGCCTGAACTGCTCGTAATGGGATTGAAGGTGCAGACGGTCGCCGAAGTTGCGCTCAACAAGCTGTCCGGGAGTTGCCACGCGGTCGAAGTATGCGTTCAGGTCCTCGCGTGAGGCGGTTGTTGACATCTTCTTGTCTCCCACCTGTGCGTAGAACTTATACTTGCCGTAGTCAGCGCGGGTCTCGTCGGTCTCCTTATAGACATTGAACTTGTCGATGGTCAGGTTGCCTTCGGGACCGGGCAGCACATTTGCCACTTGATAGGCTACATCCGGCACCCTCGGCATGAGTTTCGTAGGATAGTAGCGTTCCATGAGCTGCGGCACGGTGAGTTCCTTCTCCTTATAGGCGGCGAGGTCAGCCGGATCCATCTTCTGAGGCTTCAACTGTTCGCCGTTGATCTTGGCGGTGAAATACCAGTCCTCCGGGTTGGTCTTGCTCTGGTATGCGTGGCCGTGTGTCACCTTGTCTCCGTTGACCGTCACCATCTGAGGCTCACGGGGCTTGCGCTCGGCGGTTTCACCCTGGGTGGCGGATTGGGATTCTGATTTCTTCTCTTTCGGGGTCGTTTCATCGACCGCGCTCTTTGTGGTCTTTACTGGCTCCTCCTGGGGAGTCTTCTCTCTCTTTTTTCTTGGCATATCGGATTCTTTGTTAATGGGTTGTTGTGATGTGGTCTCCCCGTGCTTCGCCTCCTGTTCCTTTTTCTTCTGCCTGGGGTCTTCAAGATGCTCGCATATAGCCACTCTCATTCCGGCTCTTACAAGCCGAGGCAGATAAGTGTCGAGTGCTTCGTGCGGGAAGGATGCCACCTTGATGTTACTGCCGTTGTCAAGCGTCCTACTTGTGACCGGGATACCGAGTATTTCAGATGATTTTTTCGCGTCTTGGCGGTAGGTCTCATAGGTGTTGCCGGTGCGGAAAAGCAGCAAGGCGTCGGGGTGTTTCTCTTTCATGCGGTCGAACTGATCCATTACGGAGAGCTGGCCCGGCTCTTTTTTTCTTGAAGCTGCCATGCGTGTCAGCGTTTTAGACCGGATTTCCGTTCCTCTTTCTGCATAGGGTCGAGGCTGATGGCACGTTCCTTAGAATCATGCTCGACAACTTTCTGATACTCCCAGCGGTTCTTATCGGTCATTACCAGTCCGAGATATTCGGGGTGCTGCTCGTCATAGCGGAGTTTCTGCTGTCGCTCCCACTCCTTGAGGTCGCCTTTTACGACTTTGAAGCCCTGAGGTTCCTTGAGGTCTATGCCGACCGATACCTTTTCGCCGCCTACCGACAGTTCCACCGGCTTGCCCTCGCGTGCCTGCTGTTTCTGCTGGGAGCCAAGCTCGATGTCGTTGACTTTTTCCATGTCCTTCAGCTTCTGCTCAATCTGCACCTCGGTTATGCGGCGGTGGATGATTGACTTCGTTTCCGGGTCGAGCTGGAGATACTGCTGAGTCTTCTCGCCGTTGATGTCGATGGCTTTCTGCAACACGTCACCACGGCGCAGTGCGTCAAGTTCCTGTTGCGACAGGCGAAGCTCGTTGTTTCTGTCAACCGACAGTTCACGCTGCACGGGATATGCGATCAGCGTGGGGTTGCCGTCTTTGTCGGCGGCGAGCTGAAGTTTGAGGGGTAATGAGATAACCATGCCATTCCTGGCCGGTAACGTGACCTCCATAAGAGGTGTCACTTCACCGTTAATCAGCTTCTCCTTTACCTCCTGTGGCAATTTCTCAACCTTTTCACGGTCGAGCCCGAGTTTTGCCAACTGCTCGAAAGGTAGCTGATTTGATAAATTTGTGTCCGAATTGTTCATGCGGTTTATTATTGGGGGTTAATTTCGTAGTGTCAACCACTTGCCGATGACAAAATTATTTTACAAGAATTTCGTACATGAGCACTTTGGACACATTTCTCATCACAGTAGCCATGATTGCAGTTCCCTCTGTGTCAATGGCTCAGTTTCACACAATCACAAAAGAGACACCGATTAAGGCTCCTCCAGCCGTTATGGATATCAAAGAACCTGAAAACGTGGGATATACAGAGAGTAGAGAATTGGCTATGACAGTGAAATATCCTGACTCTATACAAATTGCATTTCGCAATGCTGGCATGGTGAGAAAATCACGTGAGGAAGTAGCTGCCGCTGATAATTTGCCCCCTCTAACCATTCAAAATCTGATTACCGAGATTGAAAAGAACGGCATAAAATATCCGAAGATAGTATTGGCACAGGCAATACTTGAAACAGGCTGGTTCAAATCTCCGGTCTGCCGCAACAAGCACAACCTTTTCGGGCTTACCAATCCACGCACAGGCAAATACTATGAGTTCAACCACTGGACCGAATCGGTAAAAGCATATTACACAAAAGTACAGTACCGATATAAGGGTGGAAACTATCTGCTTTGGCTGAAAAAGATTGGCTATGCAGAAGATCCCGGCTATATCCGTGCAGTGATAAGGGTGCTCCGTCAGCTTTGAATGAACTAAAACGGCAATAATTCCGTTAAAATTTAACTGAATACAATGTTTTAATCGGCAATAGCTTGTGCAAATGGATATATTTTGCTATCTTTGCCGTGAATAACAAACGGAATAAGCCATGCTACTACGATTCGCAGCAGAAAATATCATGTCGTTTAAGAACGCGGTTGAGTTCAATACTTTCCCGTCAAGCAAGAGCCATAGCCACGAATGGCACAAAATGACCTGTGGCTATGTGACCGCATTGCGTATGAGTGCCATATATGGAGCAAACGGTGCGGGCAAAAGCAATCTCCTCAAATGTATCGCCTTGCTCAAATCATTGGTCGGGGCCGAGAAGATGGGCGAGGCGGATATTGCCGAAGATCTCTATTTCAAACTTGATGAGAACGGAAAGAATACGCCGTCTGAACTTGCCGTCGAGTTCTTTACCGAGGGCAAGATATTCTATTATCATCTGCGTTTCAACCGTCAGGAAGTATTTGAGGAGGAATTGCTTCTCAGTCAGAAAAACAAAGACATAAGGATATTCAGCCGTAAAGATAATGACATAAATGTCTCCGGCGATTATCTGCGTCCCGGCGACAAGGATGATTTCATCGAGGTCTTTATGAACGCGATGAACAGGATTGTGCGTCCGGATATGCTCGCCCTGTCATTCTTCGGTAAGTATTACCCCGAAGAATTACCGGCTGTAAAGGAGGCATACGACTGGATCAGACGATTGCAGGTCGTGCTGCCAACTATGCGGATAGGCTATCTTCCCCATGTGCTTGACGGAGACAGTGAGTTTGCGGAACTTGTAAATTCAATCATGCCGGAACTTAAAACGGGCATTACCAAACTTGGGGTCCGCAAAGAGATTCTGAATGAGGATGAAGTGCGTGGCAACAGTGCCATGACAAAGGCTATCAACGCCGCTAAAGAGCATCCCGGCACACCTCAGATGCTTATGGAAACGCATAACAATGAGATTTCAAACATCGTTGTCGAGAATGGTGTGCCTTATATAAAGACACTTATTGCCGTACACACTAATTATAATGGTGATGATGTGGAGATGAAAATGGATATGGAGTCTGACGGCACACGCAGGCTTATAGAATATATGCCTCTGCTTTATGCCATTCTCAAACGCGACAATGTGTTCGTTGTCGATGAGATAGAAAGGAGCATACATCCTATAATGATAAAGACTCTCATGAGTAAAATATCGGAGAACCGTGATGCCAAAGGTCAGATAATATTCACCACACATGAGAGCTGTCTGCTTGACCAATCCATTTTCCGGCCCGATGAGATATGGTTTGCGCAGAAGGATGTTGACCAGTCAACACAGCTTTATCCGTTGAGCGACTACAATATCCACAAGACCGCGAACATCGAGAACGGTTATCTCAATGGCCGCTATGGAGGCATACCGTTCCTGTCTAACCTTTCTGATCTGAAATGGTGATATGATTACACGCAGGAAAGATTACAGCAAGAGTGAGCCGACCAAAGATGCCAGCAAGATCTATATAGTCTGTGAGGGAAAAGGCTCTGAACCGGATTATTTCGTCTTTTTTGAAGGATTGTCCTCCAATCTTGAATTGATTGTCATACCTCCTGAAGAGGGTACAGACCCCTTGAAACTGATGGAGCTTGCCGAGCGTATCTTGCTTGGCGATACAAGAAAACATACGATTGACTATCTCCAACGGGATAAAATATGGTTTGCGATAGACACAGATTCATGGGAGAAAGAGGATAAGATAGCACCTCTCAGAGACTTCTGCAAGGCTATGAACGCGCGGATAACTGAGAAATACAGCGAGGCTAAACCGTATGAGGCATGGAATGTCGCGCAAAGCAACCCCTGCTTTGAAGTATGGCTATATTATCATCACTATGCAGACAGGCCGGATAGAGAAGATGTTGAAGAACAACCATCTGTCAAGGCGTATGTCAATAAACAAATCGCAGGTGGATTTGATTATCAACGAGACCCGGCACGTCTCCAGGATGCAATAGACAACTCCGAGAAAAATTATACTCAGCAAGACAACGACAACCCCGACTGGTTCGCCACTGAACAATTCCTTTTAGGGAAAGAGATTATGGGCTTTGTAAAGACCGAAGTCCGTAAACTCCGCAACAAGCTGGGATAAGATAAAGGAAAACGATTCATATTTGAGAAATAACATTTACAATAAAAACCCGAATTATATATAGGGCAAAGTTGCCGAAATGAGGAAACATGATGAAGAATATCAGCTGCAAATAGGACTTTTTCAAAGAACATGCGTCTCTAATAAGGAGAGTTTTATCCTCTAAGAATAGGACTATGACAATCAGAGAATTTGAGACATATTTCAGACGGCTGTATTTGCCATTGGGTATGTACGCACTCCGTATCGTTGACAATGCCGACGATGCGGAGGATATTGTGGAAAATACTTTTATGAAGGCCTGGCAGATTGTTTCTTCCGGCTCGGAAATTGAAAACTTCAATTCCTATATATACAGATGTGTGAGGAATGAATGTATCAGTTTCCTCAGAGGGAAAAAAGAACTGGAGGACATAGATTCAATTTCTGAAATATGCGAAGAGGTAATAGACACCTCTTTCAGAGACGCAAGGATATGGAAAGCGATTGATGAACTTCCGGAGAAATGCCGCGAAATATTCTTGATGAGCAAACGTGATGGACTGACCAATGCGGAAATTGCCGAGGAAATGAATATCTCTATAAAGACAGTTAAGAACCAGATGACAAAAGCGTTTGCCCGGCTCAGAGAGTCGTTGTCAACCGGACACAAGCCATTCTTTCTACCTTTTTTATAAAAAAATTTACTTCGAATAGGACCTGAGGATAGTGGTTGCGTCATATAAGTGAACGGGGACAAATCCCGGGACACTTTTTTGAACAACCATTATGAAAGAAGAAGTAACATACATAGCAAAGCGTTATCGCAAAGGGAAGTTCTCCGTTGACAAGGGTTGGAAACGGTTGAATATAAAACCGGCCTTAAAATGGAGTGGTCTCAAAATAGCGGCAGCCGTTGCCTCCGTTGTTGTCCTGTCAGCGACAGCGGCTGTCATATATCATCAGTACAAACTGAATGACACGATTGATAAGCCTGTCAATGAATCTGTCAAGCCTGCTGCATCGCTGGAGGCTGTCAAAGTCATTGATTTTGAAAACACGCCGCTTCCTACCGTCATTTCCAAAATTAAAGAGGTATATGGCGTCGAGGTTGTCAATGTCCCTGATAATGCCGGTGAATATAATCTTTCACTGCACTACGAAGGTAATGCCGTTGACCTTGTAGCCACGATCAACGACATTCTTGAAACCCAAATGTCAGTAAAGGAATGAAGCGTTTGATGTCATTGCTGATCGGAGTCTTCTGTTGTGTGTCGGTTGTGGTTGCGCAGAATGTCACCATACACGCAGTAAATCAACCTGCCGCAACTGTATTCCGCTCCATTGTGGAACAAACTGGCAAAAACTTTGTGTATTCATCGGAACTGCTTAAAGATGTACGTGTCACTGTCAAAGCCAAGAACAAACCACTGAGTTATGTGCTGTCTGAAATGTTCTCAGGCACTCCCATTGAGTATAAAATCAAGGGGAACAATATAGTCTTGAAGCGAAGGAAGAAAGTGGTAAAGACTGAAAAGATCAAACCTTCGGTTGTATCTGCTCCTGTGACAAAGGTATATGAATCCTCGATTAAATCCACGATGCTTGATGAAGTGGTTGTCGTATCGCGTCTTGAAGCCCCTCAGGTCGAGACTGCCGAAATCGGAGCTAAGAAAGTCACCGCCGAGGAAGTGCGCAATACACCTGTGCTTTTCGGTGAGGCAGATGTGATAAAAGCATTGCAGACCCAGCCGGGCGTGACTGAGGGCACGGAGGGTATGGCAGGGATGTATGTTCATGGCGGTAACGCTGATGAAAACCTCTATATGCTTGATAATGTTCCGCTTTATCAAGTGAATCATTTTGCCGGACTGTTCTCAGCGTTCAATACAGATATAATAAGATATATAGACTTTTTCAAGTCTTCCATTCCTGCGAAATATGACGGCCGTCTGTCTTCTTTTATGGATGTGCGTCTGCAAAACGGCAACCGCGAGGGGCATCACGGGTCCGCACGTCTCGGACTCACATCGGGAGCATTCAATATCTCCGGACCGATAGGCAAGAAGACAACCTATCTTGTCGGATTGCGCCGTTCTTGGTTTGATGTGCTTACCATTCCGTTTGTGGCGATTGCCAATTCGCAGAATGAAGATGAGAAACTACGCTTCAACTATTATTTCATGGATTTCAACGCCCGTGTGCAACATCGGTTCTCTCCTAAGGCGACCGCCTTTGTCAGCTTCTATTTCGGAGATGACAAACTGAAAACCGGTACGGAAGACAAGGGCTATGACAAGCCTAATTATTTCGGGTCGTTTTCTGATGACCGGTTTGACATGCACTGGGGAAACATTCTCGCACAGGCCGGACTCAATTACCGTTTCAATGATAATCTTTCATCCGAGTTCACTGCCGCATATACCCGCTTCTTCTCCGGCATGAAGCATGATTATATCAGTAGAGATAAATCCTCCGACCACATGGACGAATCTCATACAGTCCTCAATACAGACAATAATATAAATGACTGGATATTCCGTGGCGATTTCGATTGGAGTCCCAACGGAAATAACCGGGTTCGATTTGGTGCAGGTTATACACGGCACTCGTTTCTTCCGGCGCGAACATCACGCTTATACGAGGTTGGGACGACACATTTGTCAACCCGTGATTCAACATGGGCCTATGGTGCGAATGAAGTCAACGCATATATTGAGGATGATTGGAAAATAAGCGATAAGTTCAGAATGAACGCCGGTTTCCATGGCTCGCTGTTCAATATCGAGGGAAAGACAAATTTCGGATGGTCTCCGAGATTGTCACTCAGTTATCGTCCTGATGAAGACTGGGCGGTGAAATTTGCATACGCCCGAACCACTCAGTACGTACACCAACTCAACCAGAGTTACCTTGCACTCCCTACTGACCAATGGATACCAATCAGCGGTAAGTTCAAGCCGGAGACAGCCGATAAAATATCCGTGGGTGGATATTGGCAATCTCCTGACAAGACTTATTCAATATCTGTAGAGGGTTACTATAAGTGGATAGATAATCTTGTTGAATACAAGGATGAGTATTATTTGCGCCCCCCACTTGATTTATGGAACGCTCAACTTTGCAGTGGTAAAGGTATAGCAAAGGGTGTCGATTTCAAAATTGAAAAAGTATTCGGAAAGGTGACAGGACACATATCCTATTCGTTAGCGTGGGCAGACCGCACGTTTGCCGACAAAAACGGTGGGCGTACATTTCCTGCCAAATTCGATAACCGCCATACGATAAATATAATGGTAAACTGGAAAATCAGCGACAAGGTGCAGATCAACGCTTCGTGGGTGTGGCATTCAGGCAACAGATTCACTCTGTTGAATCAAGTGTGGGATGATCCTGACTTTGAAACCACTGATTGGTCCGGAGCCGGAGAGTCACCATTGCGTACCGGCATCAACAGTTATAAGTTGCCGTTTTACCATCGTCTGGATTTAAGCTGTACTGTCAAAAATAAACGCGGGTACTGGACATTCGGACTCTATAACGCATACTGCCACATGAACACTGTTGCAGTGAAACGTGGAACCCAAGATATTGCCGTGTCGAAACCCGGCGAATATTATATCACCAGTGAACCGGTGTTCAAACGTGTTAAACTCCTTCCTGTCATACCCTCGATTTCATACACATGGCTATTCTGAAAAAAATATATCCACTTCTTGCATTACCGCTCCTCACAGGATGCGAGGAGGTATTCACGCCGGATATGCCTCATACTCCGGTATTGTGCGTCAACTCCCTGATAACCGCCGGAGAACCTATTGAGACTAAAATTTCAAAGTCAAGGCTTTACACCGACAGTTCAGAAAAATCCGAAGTCAGGGATGCCGATGTCAGAATCTATGCCAATGGAGAGTTACAGCTTGACTCCTATATACCGAAAGATGGTGACAATATAAGGATTGTTGCCGAAAGTCCTACGGTTGGCAGAGGCGAGGCTGATGTTCATATACCGACATCCATACCATTGCCAACTTCCACATGGGAAGCATTTGATATTAGTTGCTGGAAATCGGATAATGATGTGGTTTCCGTCCAGTTCAAGCTAAAGGTTGACCTTAGGATTGAAGATCCGGATGGAGAAAATTATTATAAATTTTCATTCAACAGTGATATTCAAACCGATGAAGATTCGGATGACTTTGATGCAAGCGGAAATTATGGGTTTGCGATAGGCTCGTTGCTATATGATATGGAACCAATTTTCAGGGAACATATCGGTATTTTTGAGTCAATCATGGGTGGCGATGCTGAAGGCTTCTCATTCTTCTCAGATAGACAGTTTGAAGGAAAAAGTTATACATTGCATCTTCAATTTGACAACTGCTGGTTCCGCTATCCAAAAGGTGAGATACCCGACTGCAATGTCAATTTGATTGTCAGCTCCGTATCGCATTCCTACTACAACTGGGCCAACTATATTTGGCAGCGTGACAGCGGCACTCTGACCGAACTTGGCGACTACGGTTTTGGAGACCCGATATGGGGATACAGCAATGTGTCTTCCGGAGCCGGTGTTGTGGCGGCTCAATCGAAATCAGTCTGCTCGATTGATTTAACAGACTTCATTAGGGAAACAATAAACGAAACAATCAAATAGAACAATACAATGGGAAAATCGAAAACAATCGGAATAATAACGGTATTCATAATGTCTATACTTGTATTGACATCATGTGATAAAGAGGGATATGAGCCAATATCTACCTCCACGGATGCCTGCCAGATAATAGTACAATGTATGGATCACAGTGGAAAAAGCCTTCTTGACAACAATAAATTTGTCAATGGCATTTCTATCGAGGGTGATGCTTCACACTCAAAGATAAAATATGATGTAAAAAATGCAAATGGAGGAAAGGCCCTGTTTTTCACTGCTGAACTTCCTGATCAGGACGATATGAAATGGTCGAAAGACAGGAAAGAAGCCAATGGTATATCTAAAATGACCATGAAATTCAACAAGCACAAGGTTGAACTGAAATGTCATATAAAATATATCGCCAACCGTCCTCCGGCAGTCTCTGGCGGCAAGGCCACACTTGAAGAGGTGTCCTGCAATAACAAGACATTCAAACGCTCCGGCAATAGTGTGACTATCACGCTTAAAATGGATAAAAACGGAAAACTCTTATAAAAATATAATAATGAACCAAATTAAATTCCTGATTGTCGCTCTGATAGCGATACTCGCATTCGTCTCATGCAATGAGGACGAACCTGCAAGAATGTTGTGGGAAGTATCCGGCAAACCGGCAGGAAATGTGGAAACATCTATTCATTATGATTATAATTCTCCAGTAGGGATAACTGTCGGAGGCTATGCCGCTGAAGTTATTTTGAAATGCGCCAATTATTCCGAACTGTCGATATATGGTCAAAAGAATGAAGACGGGGAATACATTGATTCAGAATGTAGGTTTTCTGCAAAAGTTATAGCGTCAGGAACAGTAAGAATATCATTTGATTATATGAAAGATGTAGATTTTGCAGAAAAAACATGTCGTCTTCAAATAGATGGAACCAACGGAAAAGAGACCCACACAACAATGGTTACTATAACTCGGAAATCTTTAAATTAACATAGATACAACTCAAATAAAAGTTAAATACAAAATGATTAAATTAAAATTTATTATGTTGGCATTGATAGCCAGCATAGCGTTCGCCTCATGCAGCGAGGATGAACCTGCAAAAATGCTGTGGGAAGTTACGGCTACCCCGGCAGAGAGTGTCAAGGCAGCCTTCGACCCCAGTTTCTACCACCAAATTCAGATTATCTCTGATGGTGAAGGTGGAGAAGTAACCCTAAAATGTACCAATTACAAATCGCTTAACCTGATTGGTGGCAAGAATGGCAACGGAGAATATGTCGATACAGATTGCCATTTTTCGGCAAAAGTCACAGAGCCGGGAGTTGTCAAGATAATTCTTGACAAAATGCCGGAGGGCTTCAAAGAAACGAAAACATTCCTTCAAATCGACGGAACTGAGGGTAAGGACTCCAATTCAACGACTGTTGATATTACACGCAAACCATAAGGAGAATAATGAAAAGAGGAATTACCTTATTCGCCTTTCTTTTAGTCATGGTTGGATCTGTCTTCGGACAGACCGACCATGGCTATAATCTATACGGTCAGATCTTCGGTCCGTCAACAGGTGTAGGTTTAGGAATTGACAGCAGATTCAAGAGCGGTGGTATATTGGGGTATTCGATTGGCTTAGCCTACGCGGATATATCATGGAGTGATGACAATGGTCTGGATGGAAGCTACGCTTCATTGGATGTCGATAGTAAGGGAATCTGCCTTCCTTTGGAAGTGAATGCCATCATGGGTAAACGTGCAAGTAAATTTGAGATTGGACTCGGGTTTACCACTTATATTGTCAAGAGAGATGAAAGGCATTATAAAACAGCATTCTTTCCGGCTGAAGATGAATCCATATGGAAGTTTGAAAATTACACAATAAGAAAAAAGGTAGTCCGTCCTAATATTATAGGTACGCTGAACATAGGATACCGACTTCAACGTAAATCCGGATTCTTTCTGAAAGTCGGATTATCCTTACTTATTGGAGATCTGAAATGTTCACCCATTGACGGTGTAGTCGCTTTACCGAATATTTGTCTTGGATATACAATTCCTCATTTTTAGTTCAATGCAGCATGAAATGGATTTTGTTAATCCTATCGATGGTTTCTTCGTTAGTTACCTCTGCACAATCGTTGAATACAGATGATGGTATAATGCGCTGGGAGGGTAGCTTCCTTACAGGACTTAACACCGACGGGTATCAATTCGATTTTGGTATAGCATATTTCCCTATCCGTTTTGTCGGGATAAAGGCGAATTTGGGATTTGACGGTGAAATCGAGGAACTTGGCGACTGGGGGAAGGACGAACTTGAAACACATCATCATTATGCAGCGAGATTCAAATTCACACCTTCATTAGTTCTCAGAACACCTCGGTTAGTTAATTGGAAGAGCCAAGATGCCGGGTTTTATATCTTTGCAGAACCAGGAATAGTTCTATCTCCCGGAGCAAGTGGGAGCAAACGGGCAGAATATTTCAACTGAGATTTTAAGGGCGGAATAAATTTGCAAGTAGATCGTTTTATTTTTACAATAGGATATGGCATATCTAATTTCAGCTTGTATTCCGGTTTTCCTAATAATCATTGGGGTACTCCCGATAAAGATAATTATATCACACACTCCGGCTTTATCGGAGGTGCTTATAAATTTTGATATATGAAAATAATAAAGATCCTATCAACATTCGCAATTTTTATTATTGCTTGTTTCCTGATTGGTGGATGCAATTATGATGAGCCCACACCGGGCAATAATCCCAATCCGGATTCTGATAAAACATGCGCCTTAGCATGGGATACGATTGTTTGCAATCAGCTATCGGTAAACAATCTTTTCATCGGTTCTAAATACCTCGGAGTTCAGAACTGGAATTGCAACGGCAATCCTCCAAGCATATATCCGGCAGCAGTTTTCCAAAAAGAAGCCTTTGCAACCACGTTTGATAAGGAGATTTCCGGTAAGAAAAATCCTATTGTCGTATATACCAACTTCAGTGACCCCTTTATTTCGACTATAGAGCACCCTTCCGGAGTAAATTATAGCCGGTTTCTGAAGAGTATGCTCAGGTCGGAGGAATATAAATCGAACTCTGAACCCCAACTGAATTTATATAGATGTACCAAAATGAATAATCTTGATAGTCTTATCAAAATATTCCCGGATAATCCATCTTTTGCTAAGACCGTTGAAAATATAGTAAAGCAAAAGATAGATATAGATAAAATCAAGAGTTGGACTATCGGAGAAATTGTATTCAAAGGATTTACAGTCACGATGGATATACCCGAAAAAGGCATTTTTGCAAATGAGATGCCATCTGAAAAGGGATTGGTGTATATCAGAAGCATTACTTATGGATCTACGGCATATTTTGTTATTGGCAGTGATTTGGCATATCCTGAAGTCAGGGCCATTATATCTCGACCATCTATGATTGCAACTGAAAAACAGAACCTGAAAAATACACATATCGTTCTCCTTACCAATTCAGCCATTGACCAAAACGCTGAACTTCATACAGAATTTGATGCCTTGTACAATTATTTCAGACATCCGTGTGTCGAAGGAAACTATGGCTATCCCATATACTGCACGGGATGCTCCCTTAAAGACAATAATTATGTGCATTAGTAACAATATGGATGCGTTAGCAGAATAGGTGCCTTGCCAGATTCCGCCACCTATATCGCAATAAAAGGTACATTTCAGCGTTTTATCTTACTGATAATCCCTTGATTATGAATAAGTTTCTATTATTCCTATTACTCTCACTGCTTTCATTTGGTTTTGCCAGTTGCAACGATGATGATGTGGAAATTATGGACTTAAATCTTTTGGCCGGTCAATGGGAGGTTGTCTCGCAAACTCCTGAAAGAAGTTGCATTTACGATATAACTACGGCTCCTGATTTAACTGAGGGGACTTATGATGGTCATTATGGAAAAGTTAGCACTACTCGTTTTTGTTGCGTTTGTATTACCCGTTTATTTTGCAAGTTTTTTTATTTGAGTGAACGAAATATTATATCACAGTACGGCATAAGCCCGTCATCACCGGCTTGTCGTCCGTTGAGTTTTGCACCACCTTCGGGACAATATTTATATCTCATATCTCAATCCCAGTCATTAAGGTTGGCTATTATGCGGTCGATGTCACTTTCATCGAAAATCTCCGGCTGTTTCTCTTGACAATTATGGCAATGACATTCGTCCTCACAATGGCAGTTACAATCGGGAGTAAGTTCTTCAACCGCGCTTTCGCCATATTGGTTTTCCTGTTCCATATCACTGAGCCACCTCCTTCTTGAACTCAGCAGCCGGTTTGAAGAATGGGATATTATGAGCCGGAATTACTATCGTGGTATTTTTTAAAATGTTACGTGCAGTTTTCTCAGCACGTTCCTTAACTTGGAATGTGCCAAAGCCACGGAGATATACGTTCTCTCCATGTGAGAGGCTGTCTTTAACAACAACCATAAATTGCTCAACCACTGCAAGAACACTTGCCTTGTCAATCCCTGTGGTCTTCGCTATCTCGTTTACAACTTCTGCCTTAGTCATTTTACGTACTTATCTGATTTAGACTGCAAATTTACTAATTTTTGAGGAGATTGCCTATAAAAAAGCCTGTCCGAAACGAACAGGCTGAGACAGGAACGGGTATCTTCACAGATGCCATATCCTGCTGCGGTAGGCTTTGAGTTCATCTTCTGGAAACTCAGCTATCGCTTTGTCAAATTCCCGGAGGATAGCCACCTTGTCATCGGGCAACGCTCCGGTGATTGGTACCGTATTGGATATATGGTGTCCCATAAGGTTGACTTTGATTTGCAAGCGGTCAATGAGAGTTCGCATCTCAATCAGTCTCTCAATCTCGGGTTCTTCCTCATACGAGCCGTCAAGCACTTCCTGATATAGCTGAGATTCAGGAAAGACAGTCAATGAAACGATATTGATGATACAGGGGTGCAGTTTGTTCAGTACCTCTGCTGTGGCGATTGCACTTTCAACTCCTTTGCCCTTTCCTCCAAGTCCATTGAGGTAGAACACATTGTAGTGTATGCCTGCTTCATCAAGTTTTGACAACTGTTCAAGAATGTCATTGGCATGATAGCCTTTGTTCATTCTTTCAAGAGTCGGATCATGTGCGGTCTCGATGCCGATATTTATGCTGTCGAGCTTCATGTGACGTAGGTTCTTCAACTCCTCTACCGATTTGGGTGCAATATCCGTCACGCGGGCGAACATTCCGAAAGACACCAAATATGGAAGATATTTGCGTAGAAGTATGGCAATATCCATCAGTTTGTTGTAACTGAGAGCAAACGGATTGGCACCTGTCAGATAAACACGGCGAGCCCGCGGTTGCCACTGCCGGATTACTTTCAGGTCTGCTTCCACCTCCGACAATGGCGACATACGGAATGGTGTGCCGTGATACAGGCTGCAAAATTTACACTTGTGCCATGTGCAGCCCGATGTGATCTGGAGCAACTGCGAGTTTGCCTCGTATGGCGGTCGCCACACCTGCCCCGTGAAATGTAGTTCAGGATATATCATATCTCGTCGATTTTTATTAACTTTGTAGTGCAAAATTAGGTGAGAATCAGAGCCTAAACAACAACTTACCGAAAGGTTTGACCCTTACCGAAAAGTTTGTTTTACTCATTTACAATCAATTCTGCAAACACGATATGGCAAAAAAATTGGACTACGAATATTGCAAGGCCGCTCCGATGCTTGAATGGCTCGGAAACAAATGGGCGTTGGTCGTTCTCGTGAAGATTTCCGAGAACGAACCGGTGCGTTTCAATGAACTATACCGCAATATTCCGTCTGTGTCCGAAAAAGTGCTGTCGCAGGTGTTGAAACAACTCACAACTGACGGCATAATCGAGCGTCAGCTTTACCCGGATGTGCCGCCTCGTGTGGAATATTCAATCACCGATTTAGGAAAAACACTATTGCCTCATGTCGAAGCGTTAATCAAATGGGGACAGGATAACTTTGAACAGATAATGACAAACCGACACAATAATGAGCGAGGTATTCAATAGAAAACTTATAAGATGGATAGGCATAACTCTTGTGGTTATGTTCATCCCCATTTTTATTTTAATGGGATTGACAGGATGTACTGCATTCAAGTCAATTAAATTTGGCAGTCCTTCAACTGACACTTACCGAAATTTTGCAGTTGATACAATATTTGCCAATGACACTATAAAGAACGTTTTGATAACTTCAGCTATACATGACAGTTATTTTGAAGAATCTAAATTCTCAGGCGGTAGCTTTAATAGCGAAACTATTGGAGAGTATTTCTCCAGAGTTCGAGGGGATGGCGCGTTATTGATTGTTCGCAATGATACTATTCTTCTTGAACAATATTATGGAAACTTCTCAAAATTATCACCCTCGAATATATTCTCAATATCAAAGGCTGTAACAGCATTGCTATGTGGAATTGCAATAGATGAAGGTTATATGTCTATTTCTGACACGATAACCAAGTTTATACCAGAACTTGACAATGCCGATCCACTCTTTAGGGAATTAACTATTGAGCATCTCCTTGATATGCGTACTGGACTTGATTTTCAGGAAAGCTATGGTTGGAATCCATTTTCAAAAATGGCGAAGCTTTATTATGGAAAAAATGTTGTCGATCAATTCAATTCTCTCCATTTCAAATCAAAACCAGGAACTGAGCATTATTATAATTCAATGGCTACTGCCTTATTAGGAGTGGCAATAGAGAGGGCTGTCGGCACCCCTTACGCCCATTACTTACAAGAAAAAGTGTGGCAACCGCTTGATATGGAAACCGACGCATTTATTTCTCTTGATGACAATAAACATCGACAGGCGAAGGCTTATGGAGGACTGGTATCTAATGTAAGAGATTTAGCTAAAATAGGACGTTTGTATATAACTGGTGGCGTATATGATAACAAGCAGATTGTTAGTAAAGAATGGGTGGATCGCTCAACTCATTCTTCATTGGATAACGAAGCTTATTCTTTAGGTTGGAATAACATCATCACTCGCATAGACGGCAAGGACATAGTCACACCTCGCTTTTTCGCTATAGGATTATTCGGTCAAGTTCTATTTTGTGATCCTACCCAAAACTTGATTTTTGTTACTTTAGGAGAAAAGAAAGGCAGTGAATACCATCTACTTTTTGATGATTTTTGTAATCTATTGTCGAAATAAAAATATGTATTATGCCCTACATATCCATTGAGAGCGGAAAACTCACCGCAGAACAAAAGAAAGAACTGATTGAGCGGCTTACAGCGACAGCCTCAGAGATAACCCATATCCCGGAGCAGTTCTTCACTGTAACAATCAAGGAACTGCCAGATGAAAATTTCGGCATCGGCGGCAAATCCATAGACGAAATAAAAAGTAATTACAAATAATGGGCACGATTCAACATTCTTTTTTTCATAGTGAGATATTAGACAAACAAATGGCTATATCCACTTATATTCCAGACAATCATGACAAATACGGGAAATTGCCCATCTTGTATTTTCTACACGGACGAGGTGGAGATGAAAACTTCATAGAGTTGTTGGATGTAAAAGGCGTTGCAGATTCTCTTATTTCATCAAGTATTATCAACCCTTTGATAATTATCTGTCCTCGAATGGAAAACACACGAGGCTTAAATACCGATTCAGATTCATCTGTTAATGATAATTTAGGCTCTATTGTCAACGTAGGACGATATGAGGACTATTTCATAAATGAAGTTATTCCATTTGCCGAAATGAAGTATGAAATATCTGAACGGTTTATCGGAGGTGCTTCTGCTGGGGGATATGCAGCGATTCATTATGGGCTGAAATATCCAAGTCTGTTTTCTCGTATAGGAGGACATATGCCGGCAATAGAAATAGAACTTGAAGAATCTGACATTCAATATTACGGTGATGAAGAAGGCTTCCATCTAAACAATCCGTTGGAATTTAATGGATTTAATCAAGCTCATCAATTCCAATCTTGGTATTTGGATGCCGGAGATAAAGATGAAGATGGATTTAATATATCCATGAATATGTTTGCCGATCATCTAATAAATAACGACATGAAAGTCGTACATCATATTTTTGACGGGCATCATAATTTACAATATATAAAAGATAATATCGCCAAATATCTGGTTTTCTACAACGGTAAAAGATGACACCCGTAAATATCCTCGACATAAAAGACCGGGCGCAGTTCCGGCAGTGGCTGATTGAGAATCATGCCACAAAACGGGAGTGCTGGGTTGTAGCGAAGCGTGGCAAGACTTCGCCGGAGAACGCGCTATGGTATCTTGATGCCGTCGAAGAGGCTCTGTGTTTCGGATGGATAGACTCTACGTTGAAAAGCGTCAACGGCGAGCCTCTGCAACGCTTCGGACCGAGAACCAAATCCGGCAAATGGACCGAACTCAACAAGGAACGGTGCCGGAGATTGGAAAAATTAGGACTTATGACCGAAAGCGGGCGCAAGGCTTGTCCTAATCTTACTGAAGAATTTGAGATTATACCGGAGATAATCAAGGCTTTCAAGAAAACGCCCTTTGCATGGGAGAACTTTCAGGCTATGCCGTCACTCTACCAGCGGGTGAGGATAGACAATATCCATAGGGTAAAATCAAAACCGGAATTATTCAATAGCCGCCTGCAAAAACTGATCGATGCAAGTGCCAAAGGTGAAATGATTGGCGACTGGCACGACTTTGGCCGTCTGCTCAACTATTGACCGTAAGCATATAGCCTATTCCCCGTTGGTTGATGATTGAGATACGGTCATCATCCCTTAAGTATTGTCTCAGTTTGTGGATGAACCCGTGAAGTGAGTTGCGACTATACGGGTCATCACGTTGCCATATCAGAACCATCAGAGCTGAAGCATCCACAGTGCTTCCTTTGTTTACAATAAGTTCCTTTAGTATTCTTGCTTCAATGCTTGACAGTTCAATGCTTCTGTTTGAATGAGTCAGAGTTTGGGTATCAATACGCAAAACATAATCACCTACCGGATACTCGTAATCTTCCTCGTGAATATTTCTTCGGAGTAATGCCTTGATCCGGACAATAAGTTCGAGCATTTTGAATGGCTTTTTGAGATAATCGTTACCTCCAAGTTCAAAGCCGGTGACAATATCGTCAATTTCTGATTTTGCCGTAAGAAACAGCAGCGGCACATTTTTATCAATCTGCCTTATCTTCCTTGCCATTTCAAAACCATCCATCTTCGGCATCATAACATCAGCTACAATGATGTCGGGCTTTATCTTGGTGTAGCGAAGCAAGCCCTCCTCTCCATCGGAAGCAGTGAATACTTCAAAACTGTCACGCTGAAGAGTCTCCACAATAATCATGGAGAGTGTATCATCATCTTCTACAAGCAAAATTCTATTTTTCATTACGCCGTAAATTTTATGATAAACTTCGTGCCTTTTCCTACTACACTCGACACAGATATATTCCAACCATGCTTTTCAACTATCGACTTCACATAGAATAGGCCAATACCATAACCTCGCTGGTTCTGGCGGTTTCCTGAAGGAACGCGATAAAATTTATTGAAAATCTCCGGCAAGTATTTCTTTGCTATGCCTATTCCATTGTCAGAAACTGCGATTGAACTGTCATCAGCCATTATTTCAACGATTACATCATCACGGGAATATTTCACGCTGTTGTCAATGAGATTGTATATGATGTTTGACAGATGGGTGGGATCGGCCGATACATGCGCTCCTTCATCACAAGTCAATGAGAATGTGCAGTTTTTACGAATCTTGATTTTCTGTTGCTCTATTATCCCTTCCAAAAACGGCTTCAACTGAATTTTCTCTTTAGCCATAGATAGATTCTTCCGCCGTTCCATGCTCATAGCCAAGATATTCTCAACAAGACCTGTCAGTTTCGACAGCTGTTCAAGTGACGCCGTGAGGTATTTTTTTGTACGCACTTCATCAGCAGGATCGGGAAATTGAAGCAGCGAATCGTTTGCCGCATAAGCTATTGCAATCGGCGTTTTCAGTTCATGGGTCATATTGTTTGTGAAATCATCTTTCATCTCTTCGATTGTCCGTTGCCTGTTTATGACATGAAGCAAATACCAGAAGGCACAACCGAGCACAATGGCTATGGCCGCGTTTACCGCTATCACACCGCTCATTTCATGCAGTACTTTTCCGGCGAGCGGTGAAATATAAGCCTTAGTGATAAGTTTGCCATCAACACGGTTGCCAATTTCCCACATACTACCTGAATGGTCTAAAGTATTTTCTTCTTTAAGTATCATAACATCCTCAGGATAAAATCCGGAAAAATTCAATTCTCGTCTGAATACTTCTTCAAGTAATCCGATATTGGGTTTCCCCTCATTACCATAAGTATCATGCAGATAATTGGTAATGACAGAAATTAACTGTCGGTCCATCCGCTTATAACCTTGCGAGTACTTTATCTTGATGAGTTCTTCTGGAGTTCTTGCCGCTCCTACGTCTGATTTTTGCAATCCAAGCCAAACTGCTATTACGCCGTTTTCATCACCATATCCGGCTATATTAAGACGGTCGATCAATTCGATAAGGTCGGCACGCATGAGACATTGCTCCACGTCACCGACATAACGCTCCTTTATTGAATTATATAAAGATACCATAAAAGCGACATCGGCGATAAACAGAGCCAAAAGTATTGATATTATAGAGATTGTGATAATTCTAAAGTGTTTCATGAATACAAAATTAGCATAATTATTTGAGAGAATGGTGCGTACATATTTAAGATTAAGACTAAATAAGGGAGTATAAGTATTGATTAAGACTGTTCAATGTAATTTCGCCGCCATGAAAGCAATACTTATCCCCACAATTTTAATAGCCTGTCAAGCATTCGGACAGGTGACAGCTCCCGACTCAATACAGGCAAAAGAACTGAATGAAGTGACCGTAGTGGCAAACAATCAACGCGCGGATTCTGAAAAGACAGTATATATCCCGAACAATCGTCAACGCACTGCGGCGTCTGACGGCGTGTCGCTTCTGGCTCGGATGAATATACCGCAATTAGATGTAAACCCTCTTTCCGAATCAGTCAAGACTGCCGACAATCAGGGGGTGAGCCTGTTCATAAACTATCACCAGGCAACAAAGGAAGATGTGGCAGGGTTGAATCCGCAGAATGTAAAAAGGGTTGAATACTACGATTTCCCTACTGACCCTCGGTTTATGCGGGCGCAACATGCGGTAAATTTTGTCACAAAGGGACAGACTTTCGGAGGTTATACGAAAATCTCAGGCAAGGAAAGGTTCTTTGTACGGAGTGGTAATGCCTCCGTCTATTCCAAGTTCAGCTACAAGGCTATGGAGTATGATGTGATGGCGAATGGAGAGCACGATGATAATTCACACATCGGCAACCAAACCATCGAATCGTATAAATTCCCCGACAATACATCGGAACGGGTATCATGCACTTCTTCCGGAAAATATCGTGAGCGTAATATATTTGCAGCATTACGGGCCTCGTGGAATAAGGCTGATAACTTTTCCTTTCGTAACCTCATTTCAATCAGACGAAACCGTACCCCTATAAATAATATCTTTGGCAAGGTTGAGATTCTGCCGGAAGGTGGGACTGATGATTATGCTTCCAACAATAACCTGTCATACCTACAGTTCGGATGGGAGAGCGACATTTATGCCTTGATAGGTAAGGGATGGTCGCTTAATGGCAATGTTCAGGCAGAATTTGATGATAACAAGACAGGAAGCATCTATGATTCCGGAGAGACATCAATCACAAACAATGCACAAGAACACAATTGGGCTATCAGAAGCAACTTCCAGATCAACAAGACCATCAATGACAAATTCTCATTATTCGCCACTCTTCTTGCCGGTGGAGGCATAACAAAAATCAAATATTCCGGTTCTAATGATGCCCAAAACAGATTCAAACCGATTTTTGGAGGAGCCTCGGTCGGTGTGTCCATATCTTTGGGTAAACTATCCGGCAGTGTTGACGGCGGCATTGCTATGGAGTCAAGTACAATCAATGGCAAGACTATAAACGATAACTATCCATTTACGCACGTCAATCTTCAGTATGTCCCTAATCAAAAGAATACAATCGGCGTGTGGTTTCAGTATGCTGCCTTTTCGCCGGATGCTGCCATGAAGAATCCCAATATGATACAACAGAATGAGTTGCTGTATCTGTCCGGTAATCCGGAACTGCACAGTTCCAAACATATAGCTGCAAATTTGAGTTATACCTTTCTGCCCAATAACATGTGGCAACTGTCGGCATATGCCACCATGTTCCGCATAATGAATCGTCATGCTCCGATATATCTGCCGGAAGCACCCGGAGGAATGATGTTGAAGAAATATTATAACGATGGCGATTATAATCATGGGCAGGTAGGAGTAAGGCTTTCTGGGAAATTCCTTAGTGGTAAACTTGCTGCGTCAGTTGCGCCACGTTTGCTTCTATATTATACAACCGGAACCAACAGCATATCACGTTATCCATTCTGCATCAGCACGAATATTGATTATTATGCCGGAGCTTTTTTCTTCAATATATACTGGAGTTCGGCAAACAGTTATGTTGACGGAGAAACATGCTATTACAGAAAGTTGCCAAGCGAATACTCTGCTTCTGCCGGATGGTCAGGGAGTGGTTGGAATATTCAGATCACGGCCGCAAACATCTTCCATTCATCATGGAAAGTCAGCGATGACATATTTCAATCAAAATGGTTCGATAGCCAAATCACACAGTTTGGATCAGATTATCACCGAAAAATATCTTTGACAGTATCATATACATTCAATTATGGGCGAAAACTAAATGCCGCTAATGAACTTAGGGATAACGGAGGAGGAAGTTCATATATATTACGGTAAAGAATCCCGATTATGATTGTCTATGATTTTTCAAATTGAGAGTTACGGTTTTCAAGTTCTGCCTGCCCCATTCTGATAGTTGATTGAGAATAGGAATGAGCGATTTGCCAAGTTCGGTAAGTTCATACTCAGTGCGAGGAGGCACCTCAGCATAGAGTATGCGCTTGACAAGCCCAACGGATTCAAGGGTCTTCAGATGTCCTGAAAGGACTTTTGGTGATATGTCCGGAATGGCACGTGACAATTCGTTGAAGCGCATGACTCCGAACTCATCAAGAATGACGAGAAGAAGCATCGACCACTTGTTGGCGAAGTGAGCTATCACGTTGCGCATGGGGCACGTTGCCACGCACGAATATTTTTCTGAAATTTTTTCGGTCTTCATCTTGTTGATACTGACTAAAAGTGAGTTTGAAGTAAGTGGCTACTTTCAAAGTAACCTCTTGCAAAGCAATGTTTTGATGTATAACTTTGCACTATCCAAAGGGTAGCTGTTATCCTTTGCAAAGTTAACAAAAACATAATGAATACTCAAATTATGACTGAAACCAGTATCAAAATTCCGGCATCGGTTAAGCCTGAGGGAAAGGCTACGTTTGTGATGCTCGGAACCGGCTTTGACGAGATCGAAGCCATCGCGCCTGTGGATGTGATGCGTCGTGCAGGAATGGAGGTTTATACCGTATCAATGACGGAGAACCGTCTTGTAAGAGGTGCAACTGGAAACAATATTGTAGCAGACATGACGGTTGCTGACCTTAATCCCTCGCAGATTGACTGGCTCGTATTTCCGGGCGCGGACAAAAGCGAAGCTGCCGTAAATCTCGACAAAGAACTTCAGAACATCGTAACGGCACATTGGGAGAATGGTGGCAAAATCGCCGCAATCTGTGCAGCTCCGGCTCTCGTTCTCGGCCCGCTCGGAATTATCTCAGGAACTCCGGCAACAGGTTATCCATTCCTGAAAGATGAGTTTGAAAAGAACGGTGGCACATATTCCGATGATAACGTGGTTATCACTGACCGTCTCATAACCTCGAAAGGCCCCGGCACCACTCTTGAATTTGCCCTTGCCGTAGTCAGGATAGCAAAGGGTGAAGAAACGGAGAAAGCCCTTCGTGAAGGCATGGTCATCATGTAATTTCATGTAATAATCCGGTTCAAATGACAAAAATAAAAATTGTCACAAATCGGGAAATATCTGAAATGCACCTGACTATACGATTTATCCTTATGTATGCTTCATGTAATGGATAATCCAAAACCAAAAAACACTATCGGTAATTTTGCAGAAGTTACCGATAGTGTCTTTATTCGTAGTATAGATTGTCCTTAGTAAATCAACTGAATAGCGATAGCAACATCAGATGTGCCGGGTATATGGCATAGAAGCTGTATTTGGCCGGTTTGCTTCGTATGAAGCCACGGGTGCCGTCGTACAGGAAGATTATCCCGGAGGCGAGCAACGCACCGGCTATGCCGTAGTGAGCCATCAAAGGAAACGTGAATATAATCTGAAGAATAGCCTGCGAGGGAAAATGTGTCGATGAACGCTCCAGCCACGGACGTATAGTCTGGTGCCGGAGAATGTAGAAAACCGCTATCATCAGAACTCCGCGCCAGTCATAATCCGTTCCGAGCCACCATGCCAGGACAGCAATACCTGCAACACCGATGAACGACAGCGGCCCATGTTCGCACATACGGTTGAATATGGCGAGTGCCACAACTCCGAGGGAGAGAGTGAACATGACATTATGCGTACCGTCCGCTCCGTTGAGCAGATACCACGGCAATTCACTGACTGCACCGGCAAGCAATAGTATCAGAAAATATCTCATGCGGTCGCGGCTATGTGCGAACCCCTCGGCGACAAGGAAAGCGAACACAGGGAACGCTATCCTGCCGAAGCATCGCAGACAGTCGTACATCGGAGTGTCCGGCTCCATAAGGAAGTAGGCGCAATGGTCGGCCACCATCGAGAGAATGGCGATAATCTTCAACGCACTTCCGGATAAGCGGAGCGAGAGGGGAACGGATATTTTGGCGGTAGTTTCCATGATAAGCAATTTATTATTCAGTGCCGAGAAGTTCCTTCACCATATCGGCCACCTCCTGGTTGACACGCTTGAAATTACGGTTGAGCATAATCTCCTTCTCACGCTCACTGTCGAAAGAATAGATTTTAGGCAGCTCCACATAGTTGGATTCCTCCTCCTTGATACGTGCCATATCGAAGTGCGTCTTGCAGAAATACTTGGTTGTCTTGAACTCCTCGGAGTCCTCGATGTCGAAATGCGACAGCATCTTTTCATCGGTGGCCGTGAAGTCACGTGCCGCCTGACCTGCAAGCCAGCCGGTAGCCATGTCTGCGATTTTCGCCGCCGGAACAAGATAGTCCATCTTCTCGGAAATGGAGGTTGAGATTTTCTGGTCGTTTATGGTGATTGAGGTCGATGTCTGCTTCGCCTTGCCGAACACATCGTTCTGCGCCCATTCAAGAGTCTCCTTGTTTCGTGCTGCACCCATGAATATGTTGCCGCAGGTCGTGATAATCTTCTGCATACCCACCTTGCCGTAGTCTGCCTCCAACTGCGGAAGCTCCTGAAAACCGAGAGTCACGGCAACCTTGTTGCTTCGTGCCGTGCCGATCAGTCGGTCAATCTTGTGGAAGTACAGCGTGGGAAGCTCGTCAACTATGATACTGACAGGGATGTTGCCTTTGGAATTGACACGGGTTATCAGACGGTTAAGCACAAGAGCGTTCAGTGAGCCGATGACCTGTTCCTTTTCGGGGTCGTTGGCAATCACAAGATAACTCGGACTCACCGGGTCGGAAATCTTCAAGTCAAAATCATCGCCGGTGAACACCCAATAGGCTTCAGGGGATACAAGACGTGCGGCATTTACACGGAGAGTACCCACCATACCCTCCAACTGGTCGTTGGCTTTGTTCTCGTATGCGGACTTGAAGGGAGCCATCAGCGAGGCTATCTTGTCGTCCATCATCAGAATGTCGAACACCTCGGAATACTTGCGTCCGAGGAACGACAACACATGGGGCATATCCGAAAACTCACCTGTGATAGTGTCAGGCTCAACCTCGTTACCGTTCTCGTCCTCATACCAGCAGCGGTCAATCAGTATCAGCTTACCCATGCGGTCGATATAGGAGAAGCCGTTAAGGTCAACGAACATCTTGTCCTCGTCGGTGGATACGTCGCGTCCGTTCTCGTTCACGAAGTCAAGCATGACCTCGCCGTTCTCGTCCAGAGCGTTGAAATCGTCCCAGTTGCGTATCAAAAGCTCCAATTTCTTGCCCTCATGCGATATATAGCGTTTCAGTTTTTTCCCTTTCAGAAAACCTGTCGGGTGGAAATTCACAAAGAAATAGATGATCGCCGCGAGGAAATTCTCTGCCGAGTTGGTGAAGAAAGCCTCCGAGCCGCCCTTTTTCTCGCCACCGCCCTTGTTGAGCGAGGCAAGAAGCGTGGCCGCCGTCTCCGAAGCCGCCGCGAGGTCGGGAATGTATTTACGCTGAATGGGGTTGATACGGTTTGAATACTCCACATCGGTAAAATTGACTATTCGGAAACCACAGCCATTCGGCAGGTTGCCATAGTGTAAATTCTTGCAATACTGATAGAAAAGCGTCTTGGCAAGCGTCGGGAACTTGTAGTCATATACCATCATGGCGAAACCCTTTCTTGCGTGCTGCCTTATGAACGGATCTATGATGCCGAAAGACTTGCCGGAGCCGGGAGTACCCAACACAATCGTGCCACGGAACGGATTGATAATGTTGATGTAGCCGTTGTGCATACGCTTTTTCCAGTAGAATATCATCGGGATGTTCACTGAATAAGGGGTATTGACCTCCTGACGGGACTGTTCAAAAGATTCATTCTCAAAATTAAACCTGTCCTCGCCGACCTTGTGGTTGTAGTACTTGGCGATACCGTCGAGTCCCTGGTGAACGAGCATTGTGCCGACCACCGAGCAGAAGGCATACAGGACGCGGCTTGCAGGAAAACCGAAGAGCGACATACCCCATGTGCCATGATGGAAGATGAAGCACAGTCCTACGAGAGTGAGACCTGCAAGCACCGGATATACCACCATAGTCTTCAGATTGAACTTCAACGCCTTTTTCGCTTTGGTGCCGATACATACCACACAGATGCAGACAAGTTCGGCAACCTTGCACCCGGCCACGGAGTTGAACACCTTGAAGCGTCCGAGCAGGTCGAGTATGAACTGCGTCA
>Ga0209064_1001658_pt1 | contig 31927 bp, 22 predicted proteins | sample Inofromicrocosms_FD_187498 | JGI IMG/M metagenome (GOLD analysis project Ga0209064, IMG submission 187498) | Mouse cecum microbial communities from Vienna, Austria - Inoculum for glucosamine and mucus D2O microcosms (SPAdes) (version 2) | ecosystem: Host-associated > Mammals > Digestive system >... | reverse complement strand
TTGTACAACCGGAAATGTCCGGTCGGGAATGGTCTTGCTGCTTTACCCATGTTGTATGTTCCGTTTCTTTTATTTTAAGCGAATTTACAACAGTTATACGACAGTTTATCCCGATTGTTTATATTCCTTTTTTGTCGGTGCGCTAATTTTACGCTAGTTTATTATGCTGTAAAAGGGGGTAAAATGCAAGAAAAAAGAGTTGGGCTGTCGCATGGTGCGAAGCTCAACTCTTTGATATTCTTTGGGTTAATCCTTTTGCGTGGGCTTAATACTCCTCCTCGTTGAAGAAAAAGTCTTCCTTGGAGGGATAGTCTGGCCAGATGTCTTCGATACATTCATACAAATCTCCTTCATCCTCCATTTCCTGGAGATTTTCTATAACTTCCAGCGGGGCTCCTGAGCGCATGGCATAGTCGATAAGCTCGTCTTTCGTGGCCGGCCACGGTGCATCCTCTATTTTTGATGCCAATTCTAATGTCCAATACATAGTAGTATATTTTTAGTTACGATTATTAAACTCCATCTACAGGCGCACGTCCTTTTTCCATGCAATCTCTTCAACCCCGGCATCGGAATTAAGCTTCCGTGCCACAGCAAACAGATAGTCACTCAATCGGTTCACAAACTTTAATGCTATTGCACTGACATTTTCCGCACTGGCCAGATCGAGGATACGCCTCTCTGCACGGCGGCACACCGTACGTGCCACATGCGCCGATGCCGCAGCCAGACATCCGCCAGGCAGAACAAAACAGTTCATCGGTTCTACCTCGGAATCAAGTGCATCTATAGCCCTTTCAAGTCCCGATACCGTAGAATCATCAATCCCTGGAACTTCATCAGATGATGACGGATTCGCCAGGTAAGCGTCTAGGTTAAAAAGCAACGACATTATATCCATAAGCTGTGCCCGCAAGCCCATATCTATTTCCGCATGGGCTGCAACAACACCGATCAATGAATTCAGTTCGTCCACAGAACCATATGCCTCAAGCCGCAACGAATTTTTTGGCACCCTGCTGCCTCCTACAAGCGAAGTCATACCTGAATCGCCTGTACATGTGTACAAAAAACTTTTTTTAATGGTCTTGTCCATGGTAATCTGTTCTTTAGACAAATGTGTCCCTTTATTTTAAAAATTGGCTGCAAAGATAACAATTCACTTGGTTAAAGCCAACTAGTTGGCATGAAAGTTGACAACTTTTTTCAATTTTAATGCAAAAAGCAAGGGGACAGCATCTGACTGCCGTCCCTTGCCTCTGTTAAGAGCCTATGCTTGAATCATTCAGATGCCGGAAAATCATAATCGGTATTGACTTCAACGAAAGTGTCTACCGTAGGCTCTCCGAACTCGATTTCGCCGATATCATGATGGCCGTTTATCACCACATTGTATATATAATGGTATCCCGGTTTCCATTCTTTTATCGTTGATGTCGACACTGGGAATTTTATGCGGCCGTCACCATTTTTACTTGATACGACAATATCCGATGCTGGAGTATTCTTATTTGGCCATATCTTGGCCCCAGTCTCCGGGTCATATATCGAAAGATCAATCTGTATATAATCTGAATTAGTATAATCTCCGCCGTCAACCCATGCCAGCCCCTGCGGTATAATATATTGGGCAAAATGTCCTTCTGCGTTAGGGTCGATAGGGGTCGGAGTAAGCTCCAGGACTTCATCCTGATCCTGCGCCATGAACACCGGATATGCAAACGGGCTACTTAGATCGCTCCACGTGCCCACAGACTCTGCCGGGACATCAGCCCCCGTAGCATCCGTCGATGCTTTCGGGAAAGAGAACGAACCTTTCTGCGACAGGCCTACAAGAGTGATAGTGGCCACCTTTACGCTAATGTTTGCGTTAGCCGAACTGATCATCATGTTGAACTTCGACAATGCATGCCTGAAATTGAATCGCACCTGGGCATCCTCCTGCGACGTAGGCTGCGTCCGGCCTAGGCTCACAGCATATACAAGGTCATCAAGGCCGTAACTGTTGTCATAATCGACCTTTTCAAGAGGCCCGGTAGAAGGCACCCACGAATTTGGCGCATACGCATAGAAATTCAAAGCCTCCTCTGGCCAATATTTCACAGGGGAGTATGTCCATGTATTATCTGAGCCCTTGGTCACATTCACATCATCCATAAACACCGAGCCGGAAGAGGCCAGATATGCATATACATTGAACGATGTAAGGTTATTCGTTGTAATATCGCCTGCACGCGACCCGCGTTGGGTCGTGGCACTGAACCGGATAACATTATTGTACAACGGCTCATCGGCACTCTCTCGGTCGTCATCCGTACACGAAGCGAAAGCCATGAACCCGGCTAACGCCATAAAGTAAATTTTAAGTTTCATATCCCTTTTATTAAAATGTATATAATTTCTTTATCATCCAACGGTCAAATCTATGATAATCGTCTCCCAGTCCTCCACGCCTACATCAAATCCTCCACCCACATCAGTAGTGTCAGAAGGTTCTGGTTCAGGAAGGTGAAGACCCCGTACTTTAAGTAAAACATTCTTTGGGTCTGGTGCGTTCACTGCCTGCGACGTTACATCAACCTTAAAAAGCTTTTTATCATTGTTTTTCAACCTGACATAAAGCATAAGCATATTCCCGTTCCCCTCATTGCGCCCGAATGAATTGAAACGGCCGCACAACCCATCATCGCCATCCAGCGACATTTTGAACGGAATGGCCACACTTCCAGTACACGGCACGCCGTCTGCAACAGTCTCAGCCGGCGCCATACCTGTCAGCACCGCCTCAATGCTTCTTATCGAAGAGATATTCTCAACATCCTCCACCATACACGTATAGCGGCAAGTGATGCGCCGGGGATACAACCGCAGAACCGACTGGCTACAACCTTTCAAGCAGTCTCCTTCAGGACGCCCTGACGACACATATGTTATTCCGCACGGTGTCACATGTAGGTCAGTGGCCATAGCCGAATACATCTCGTCAGGCTGCCTGCGCAAAGGCTCATCCGGCAAAGGCACTGACGATGCATCCGGCATGGACGCACTCAGCGTATATGCCTCATATGTACTGATACTGCCCGTATCCCTGAAATATATATCGTACGTATCATTGTTATATGCCAATACCATATAATGCCCGCATGGCAACTTCACGCGGCCGCCCTCACGGCCAGCAATCTCAAAATGCCATATACGCCCGTCTGCATCCAACGGGAAAAATATCACTGTCATACCGTCCGGGGCTGCATCCGGAGCTGATGTCCAGTCAAACAACACCTTAATGCCATCGCCTGCGTCCAGGCCAGGGCATGCGATATCCTTGTGCTGGCACGACAGCATGAATACTGTCAAAGCCACCGACAGCATGAGATTTAATATTCTGTTGCACCTGGAAATCATTTATCCGCCATATCATTACGGTTACCGTATCCAAACAGCCACACGATAGAGACCTCGGCTTTTACCGGCCCGAAATACCGTAAATAATGGCCTCCGGTGCACGCATACCCGCCACATTTATATTCATACTTGGTATACTTCCCTACAAGGAAACCTATACCGATATTCAAGTCGATATTCAAACGTGGCGCAACAGGAAAGGAATATCCATATGAGACACCGCCTCCCCCTGTTCCGGTTGGACTCTGTACTCCTACCCTACCAGGCTTGAGATCGTATGTGAACAAAGTGCCGAACACACCGATATGATGGCCCGTCAAAGGCTTTCGCCTGGCAGCATTGCCAAACCAGTAACGGCCCTCGGCCTCCCCGCCATATATCCTCCAGAATTTATGTCCGCCGCTCCACCAGGCATGCATCCACGATGCCGACACGCTCCAGCGCCCTGCTATGGCCACCTCAAACGAAAGGTTTGGCACTATCGCCACATCCAATATCGCATTGTTGCGCAAAGCCATATACATAGGCTGCCGGTCACGGTGATGCGGATACACATCTATACCCGATGACACCTCCTGGATAAAAGTATCAGCGACTTCCGAGGCCCTGCCAGTATACAGGCAAGCCAATGCGATGAACAATCCTATATATCGTATAGTTCCCACTTTCTAAAGGCGTTACTTAATAATATTAACGCCACACACGTTCAAGTGTTCATCCTCATTTTTCCTGTTAAAAATACATAATGCCTATATATGACATGAATTTTCAGTATATTTGTAATGTTACCACCATTACAGAACAACAATAAACATAATAACAAAAAAAGATGAAACCCATTAAAATCACCCCACTACTGCCGGCCGCAATAATCTCGGCAGCAGTAGCCATGTCTCTGGTCTCATGCGGCAGCAAAGACAACACAAACAGAATCACAGACGGGATATTCGCCACAGACTCCATCACATACAGCGATTCGATCAAGGTTGACGGAACGGATGCCATATGCGACATAAGTGTAGACTATCCCACAGGCAACGCCACTCCACTTGACTCCAGCGTCCGCAAATGGATCAACTCGCAATTGTCCGCCACCGCATCCGAAAAGTTCAGCCAAATAAAAAGTACTTCCCTCGACACCATATCCGATGGCAGCACACTGCTGAAAACATTGACATCATACATCATCGACGGATCCCGAAAAGACCTGACGGAATGCAACACAAGCGCAGGATACGAATTCGACTGGAAAATATCCAAGTCATATGAAACCGACCGATACGTCACATACACATTCTCCGCATACACATTCCTTGGCGGCGCACATGGGTCGTTCATCAGTAAAGGCTCTACATTCTCTAAACCAGAGGGAATACAATTCGGATGGGACATATTTAAGCCCGACTCCATTCCAGCCATAAGGAATACGGTCAAACAGGCCATAATGCACAACTATTTCAATGCCTCCACACCTGTCAGCTTCCAGGAATGCCTGCTCATAAATCCTGCAGACTTCCCGCTGCCCACCACCCCACCGCTTTTCCTTGATGACGGAATGCACTTCATATACCAGCAATATGAGATTGCCCCCTACGCTGCAGGATTGCCTGAATGCACCATCCCATACACCGAAATCCAAAATATGATGACATCACAGGCAAGAGCCTTGACCGGACTCTGACACTACCGGAACAACTGTCAAAAAAAACACCACTGAACACCAGTCTGCACCCCAAAAGTTCAACATAAGCGCTTTTTGGGGTGCAGACTCTTTATCAGGCCATACATTTTCATGCTACAGTACAGATAATACCGACATCCCATTTAGGCAAACATCAAGGATTTTAGTCAAGCCGTGGCAGCATTTACATTTTTTTTGTAACTTTACATAATTATCCACGAACCGTAAACATATCAATGCCAAATGGCAAAAAAAATAGTTGAAACACCGCTCATGAAGCAATACATCGAGATGAAACGCAAACATCCCGATGCTGTACTGCTTTTCAGGGTAGGCGATTTTTACGAAACATTCTCCGATGATGCGATCTCCACGTCTGAAATATTAGGGATCACACTGACAAAACGGGCAAACGGAGTAGCCCAATCCATCGAGCTTGCAGGATTCCCGCACCACGCACTCGACACATACCTTCCAAAACTGATACGTGCCGGCAAGCGCGTGGCCATCTGCGAACAGCTCGAAGACCCGAAAGCCACAAAAAAACTTGTAAAACGCGGCATCACCGAACTTGTAACCCCAGGGGTATCCATCAACGACAACATCCTTAACCACCGGGAGAACAACTTCCTTGCAGCCATACATCCCGGAGCGAAAGGCACACTCGGCATTGCGCTCCTCGACATATCCACAGGTGAATTTCTGGCAGCGGAAGGCAATACCGACTATATCGACAAACTGTTGGCCAACTTTGCGCCCAAGGAACTGCTCATCGAGCGTGGCACACGCGCCAAGATACAGGACACACTCTCTTCACACTACCTGACCACCGACCTCGACGACTGGATATTCACCACCGAATCCGCAATGGAAAGGCTGTTGAAGCAATTCGGCACATCATCGCTCAAAGGGTTCGGCATCCACAACATGGCTGATGCCATCATTGCCGCCGGGGCAATCCTCTGCTATCTGGACATAACGCAGCACACACGCATTTCTCATATCAACTCCATCTCCCGCATCGAAGAAGACCGATATGTCCGTCTCGACCGATTCACAGTTCGCAACCTTGAGCTTATCGACTCTTTGGCCGAAGACGGCAAGAGCCTGCTCGATGTCATCGACCGCACCGTATCGCCAATGGGAGCACGCATGCTTAGACGCTGGCTGCTGTTCCCGCTAAAAGACGTCAAGGCCATAAACGGACGCCTCGACATTGTCGAGCACTTTTTCCGCAACCCGGACGACAGGGAAGAGCTAAAATCTCTCCTGGAACGCATAGGCGACCTCGAACGACTTGTGTCAAAAGTCGCCGCCGGGCGCATCACACCACGAGAGGTCGTACAGGTAAAACTTGCCCTGCAAGCCATAACCCCCATAAAGGAGATATGCACATCCTCGGGACTTGCCGCGCTTTCTGCCATCGGGCACCAACTGAACCCATGCCTGGAGATAGCCGCACGCATAGCCCGCGAACTGCGCGACGATGCACCAAACACCACTGCCCGCGGCGATGTCATTGCATCTGGTATCGATACCGAACTGGACGACCTCCGGGAAATAGCCTTCCGAGGGAAAGACTACCTCATGAAACTACAGGCCCGCGAAAGCGAATCTACAGGCATACCTTCCCTTAAAATAGGATACAATAATGTATTCGGATACTATATCGAAGTAACCAATACACATAAGGCCAAAGTCCCACAGGAATGGATACGCAAACAGACACTCGTAAATGCCGAACGGTACATCACACAGGAACTGAAGGAATACGAAGAAAAGATACTCGGTGCGCAAGAAAAGATACTGGCCATAGAAAACCGAATATTCAACGACCTCGTCGCAGAACTGATACAATACATCCCGGCAATGCAGCTCGATTCTACATTGATCGCACAGCTCGACTGCCTGTCGGCATTCACACGCGTAGCAATCGAAAACCGCTACAACCGCCCGGTGATCGATGACTCGCTCGACATCGTAATCGAGGAAGGACGCCACCCCGTGATAGAGAAACGCCTCCCGGCCGGAGAACCATATATCTCAAACAGCGTGTCCCTCTCAAACGACGGCACCCAGATCATGATGATTACCGGACCGAACATGTCCGGTAAGTCAGCCCTGCTCCGGCAGACCGCCATCAATGTCCTCCTCGCCCAGATCGGTTCTTTTGTAGCCGCACAGAGTGCACGCATAGGTATTGTCGACAAGATATTCACACGCGTAGGAGCAAGCGACAACATATCCCTGGGCGAATCCACATTCATGGTCGAGATGAACGAGGCCGCGCTGATACTCAACAACATGTCTCCACGTTCACTCATCCTGTTCGATGAGCTTGGCCGTGGTACATCAACCTACGATGGCATATCCATCGCATGGGCCATCGTGGAACACATCCACAACTGGGGCGATGCACACCCGAAGACCCTATTCGCCACACACTACCACGAACTCAACGAAATGGAACGGTCATTTCCACGCGTGGTCAATTACAACGTATCTGTAAAAGAGATAAACGGCAAGGTCGTATTCCTCCGTAAGCTATCCAAGGGTGGCAGCGAACACTCCTTCGGCATACATGTGGCCAAGCTCGCCGGCATGCCACCATCGATTGTCAGGCGCGCAGACGAAGTACTGCACCAGCTGGAAACTGCCAACCGCGGAAACTCCACAATAGAAAAGAACCTGGTCTCCCTTGGAGACACCACACCAGGAATGCAACTGTCATTCTTCCAGCTCGACGACCCGGTATTGCAACAGATAAGGGACGAGATAATCGGCATTGACATCAACAACCTCACCCCGATCGATGCCCTGAACAAGCTCAACGGCATCCGGAAAATCATCACCGGGAAATAGTTTCAAATACTTTTGGCACGATAATTGTTTATATTAAATGGACATATGTCCCATTACTACACCCACAACCCGATTTTTCATATAACCATAATAAATTATTGACTCATGGAAAAAATCCAACCAGGAAAATACGTAGAACTAGGTTATGACCTATACGAAGTACAACCCAACGGCGGCCAGATACTGGTGCACCAGACCATTGCCGAGGACCCAGAAAAAATCATCTACGGAGTGACCCGCGGAATGATACGTCCACTCGAGCAAGCCATTGACGGTCTGGAAAAAGGCGGCGAATTTGACGTCACCGTCAAGAGCGACGAAGCATTCGGGCCGCACGATCCCGAACAGGTGGCACACCTCGAACGCTCTATCTTCGAGATCGAAGGCAAATTCGATGAAGAAATGATAAAGAAAGGTGAAATAGTCCCTATGATGACCGCCGACGGCTACCATATCAACGGTGTCGTGATTGATGTAACCCCAGCCGAAGTCATCATGGACTTCAACCACCCTCTGGCCGGCAAGGACGTACGCTTCAAAGGCAAAATACTCGAAGTGCGCGATGCCACACCCGAAGAGCTCCAGCCTGCACACAGCTGCGGTTGCGGATGCGGCCACGACCACTGCGATGACGGTTGTGGCGACGGTTGCTGCGATGAAGGCAACTGCGGCTGCAACCACTGATAACATCCTATTGATTATGGAAAAAGGGCTTAAAAGCCCTTTTTTTATCTCCGTACACATCACCCATAATGCGCACACTAAAGAACAACAAGGGCGACACGCATAGCGGTGTCGCCCTTGTTTAATATCTGGATATCTATATCTTAATTCTTACGGCTACGGCGGCGGTCTGTGAGGTAAGCCACAGGTGCTGCAACATAGATTGTAGCCAGCGTACCGATAATGACACCGAATATCATTGCGAATGTGAAGCTACGGATAGCATCACCACCGAGGATGAATATACACAACAGAACCAACAGGGTAGACCCAGAAGTCATCACCGTACGGCCCAATGTAGAATTGATTGAAGCATTGATTGTCGTAAAGAAATCCTGCTTTGGATACAGACCGATGTTCTCGCGCACACGGTCAAATACCACCACGGTATCATTGATTTGATAACCGATTACAGTCAATATTGCGGCGATGAACGTCTGGTCGATCTCCATTGCAAACGGAAGCACGCCCCAGAACAGCGAATAGAAACCTATAATAGAGAACGCCGTGAACGTTACAGCGGCAAGCGCACCCACAGAGAATGCCACATTACGGAAACGCAACAATATGTACAGGAACATCGCTATAAGTGAAAGCACAACTGCAATATAAGCGTCATTTCTCATATCGTTAGCGATCGATGGTCCTACCTTCTGCGACTGCACCACACCCTGGCTGGCATCTGTGGTCGAGAATTCCTCAGGCGTCATGCCATCACGCAGGAACGGCTTAAGGCTATTGTACAGCTTGTCTGTGATTTCCTTTTCTGTATTGGGATCTTCAGACTCTATCTTGTAGTTGGTTGACACGCGCACCTGGTTCGATGACTGGATAGTGATTACCGAAACAGATGAGTTGGGGAACTCAGGCTGGAGGGCCTTCTGTATCTCGGTCGTGCTTACAGGCTTCTCAAACTTCACGATATAATTGCGGCCACCAGAGAAGTCGATACCCTGGTTGAGTCCACGCACAAAGAAAGAGATTACCACCACAGCTGCAACTATACCCACAATAGAGAAGCTCACCTTGCGCTGGCTAAGGAAGCTGATCTTTGTATTGGAGAACATGTTGCGTGAGAACGCCGTTGTGAATGTAAGGTTCTGGAAAGCCTTTGACTTCGCGCCCCAAATGAAGAACAGGCGGCTAAGGTAAACGGCAGTAAAGAACGAGCATACAATACCAATGATTAGCGTAGTGGCAAAACCCTTGATGGGACCTGTACCGAAGAACAGGAGTATCACACCCGTGATAACAGATGTAAGGTTCGAGTCAAAGATTGCCGAAAAAGCATTGCTGTAGCCTTCCGCGATTGCATTACGGGCATTCTTGCCGGCACGCAACTCTTCCTTGGCGCGCTCATAGATAAGCACATTGGCGTCAACGGCCATACCAAGAGCCAAAACAATACCGGCTATACCCGACATGGTAAGCACGGCCTGGAACGAAGCCAGGATGCCAAGCGTGAAAAACAGGTTGCAGATAAGGCCGAAGTTAGCGATCAAACCGGGGATCACACCATAGAAGCACACCATGAATACCATTAGCAGCACAAGTGCGACGATAAACGAGATTATGCCCGATTCGATAGCCTCGGCGCCAAGAGACGGACCGACAACCATATCGGATATGATGTTAACCTTTGCTGTCATCTTGCCGCTCTTCAGTATGTTCGCAAGGTCGCGGGCCTCATCAGTTGTGAAATCGCCGGTAATCTGGGAGCTTCCACCTTCGATAGGAGTGTTCACGCGGGGTGCAGAGTATACCTGATCATCAAGCAGGATCGCTATCTGATCTTTATTGACAGCCGCCTGGGTGGTGATGCGCGCCCATGCACGTGAACCCTCTGAATTCATCGTCATCGACACCTCATTGCCACGCTGACGGTCGTTATAGTCCGAACGGGCCTCCACAACACAGCTGCCGTCAAGCACAGCCTTGCCGTTAGTGGTCTTAAGCGCATAGAGCTCATATCCGAGCACCGTCTCAACGGCATTGCCGTCAGCGCCGCCTACCTGTGTGACCTTAGGCTTCACGCCCCAGCGCAATTTGAGGTCAGACGGAAGTATCTGCTTTGCAAGCGGTGAAGCGAGGATAGCGTTTACCTCTGCCATAGCCTGTGCATCTGCGACATACGCTACAGTCGCACCGCCTGCATATTCCATGTTCTGGAAATATGACAGCAAAGGACGCCCTGTATAGGTAGTGTCAGCCATCATTGCAGCACTTAGGCTCTGGAGTGCCGGAGTGACCTGCGGTGCTGTATATGTCTCATAGAATTCGAGGTTGGCAGAACGCTGCAAGAGTTCGCGGACACGTTCGTGGTCCTTGACGCCAGGCAACTCCAGAAGGATCTGGCCGTCCTTGCCCTGTAGCACCTGAATATTTGGTGATACAACACCGAACTGGTCGATACGCTTACGGAGCACGTTGGTGGCTGAATTTTCCACACGGTCCTTGACCTCACTCTTCAGCACTGATGCCACATTCGATGCGTCAGTACCGGGCTTTATGTCTGTAAATATGGTTGAGAAGTCGGCATTAGGGTCAATCCTGCGGTATTCCTGCACGAAAGTGCCCACATAGTCATCGGCCTGATTGCTCCTTACAAGAGCATTGGTAGCGGCCAATGCGCGTTCAAACACTGAATCTGCGCCTGATGCGCTCATCGAGCGGAGCATGTCAGGCATGTCCACCTGGAGGATTACGTTCATACCTCCCTTAAGGTCGAGGCCTAGGCCTACACCCCACTTGCGCACTTCATTAAGCGTATAGCCCATGTAGACAGGCTTTTCGCTAAGAGAGTCCATGTAGTGCTTGTAGGCTTGGTTGTACACGGAGTCCGTGCCGTTTGGTCCGGAAATTTTCGTGGCATAGTTTTCGGCAGCTGTCTCATGGTTGTTGGAAACAAACGTGAACGACAGATAGAAAAGACACACTAATACCAAGAAAATAGCGATTACACCGGCAACGATGCTTCCTAATTTTCCTTTGCTTTGCATGTGATCTAATAATTATTAAAAAGTGTGGTTAATATTTTCCAATATTTTTCAGCTTGCAAAAATACGATTTTTCTTTTATGCAGGCAATTATGTGCCTCTATTTTTTGGATTTAATGGCGTTTTTAACTGACGTTGGCCCGGCCTGTATGTTAAAATCTGTAACTTACACCCGCCAGACCGTTAAATCCCCTGCCAGGAATCCCCGCAAAGCCATAATAGTGACGGTTGAACACATTGTTGAGATCCAACGTTGCGGTAAGGGCTTCAGTTATGCGGTATGACGCCCCGATATCAAGCGAACCGACCGGACGCAACCCTACCATGGACACCTCCCCGGACATGTCTCCGGCAACATACCTGCCACGCCTTCCCGAACGGTAATTATAGTCAAATGTGACTTCCAGCGCATCGACCGGCCTGAATTCAAGCCCGGCGCACGCTATCCACTTCGCCCTGTCCCGCCACAGGTAATACCCGTTGTTCGACGACTGGGGAGCAGCTTCATAACCAGCATGGATGCCTACCAGATTCCTGTAACGGTAAGAGATATGCCCTGCGATATGCCATCCACGCATGTCCACACGCTCAAAGGCCAGGCATCGGCCGCCAACCACCACTGGCATCAGCCAGTCATTCGCCCGTGTATACCCCGCCGACAAAACTGCGCTGAACCCTTTTATCTCACCAATAGTAATTCCAGTCTCAACCGACAGCGGGATATGGCTGAATCCGTACGTGAGCGACGGCGACATCATATGCGTATAGTCCCACAGCGACGCCAGCGTGTTGAGATGCTCGCCTCCACCGGCCTTTGCATAAAAGGCGAAAGCCGCCTCAGGACTCCATCCGAAAAGCACATCGGGGGCAACATGGATAGCCTTGCCGCCATGGGATGTCACATCCACACGCGCTCCAAGCCTCAGGTCAACCGCCCCTGACTTAAAGACATAATACGGGGTCAGCCTTATCAGCCCCCTGGTCAACGGGCTACCCTCTTCTATTGACGGCATCCCGCCAACGTAGGCCGTACCTAGCACGCCTGTATGGCCAAAATGTACAAAAGTGACATCCGCATCAAAACCAAGGCGTGACATCTCACGGAACTTGGCCTCGACACCGCCTTTGACATTGAAGGAATATTCATTTACAGGCCGCCAATGCAGCTCCTCCGTAACACCTTCAGGCGCATCATACACTGCACCTTTAGTGAACCCGAACATCGAGAACCCTGCAGCAGCATGATAGTCCCAGCCCCTATGATCGCTCGTCCAGCACAGCCCGATATCGAAGCGGTTAGCACCTGTAGCAAATCCATTGCCAACAAACGGTTGCGACACATCATAGTAAGTATATCCGGCATCTGCCGACAGCACAGATCCTACGCCTATATACTGGCGTAACGAGCCGCCAAGGCTCACCGAATTCTCCCTGTAGCTCCCGTCATTGTGGCCTGCAACGGCATCATCAGCCCATTTCCCTTTGTATGAGAAACCATCATACTGCATCCATACATCAGCCTTGGTGTTACGTGTATCCGCCACCCTATACCCCGCCGATACAGACGCATTGAAAAGCGGTAAATACGCGGCCGAAACATAGCCCCTGTATGGCAGCACGACAGTATCGCCCCACTGCACAGGCTTTGTGGACATGAGCGAACGGGTTATCTCCGATGACTCACCATATTCAGCAAACAACAGCCGCTTCACCTTCACCCGCGGCGGAAGCAGCTCCGGCACAGCACCTATGCGGGTCACGGCCCGTTCCTCCGGGACAATTATACGGTCTATAGTTATGGTGTTGGAAAGCTCTTCAGCCTGCCCATATGCCACAGACGGCACAACACTCATTGCCACTGCGGCTGCCAATATGTTAAATTTAATATTATATTTCATTTTTCCTGTCTTTTACCGGTCATTTCGCCAAGCGTTCATCTATCATCATGAAAATGTCACCTTCGCTGCCAGGGTAATTCTTCCTTAGTGCGTTAAGGTATTCATCGGCCTCAAACTCCCGGCCCTGCTCACGGTTTATGTCGCTGAGCAATATAAATCCGCGCGCAAGCCAATACTGGTGAGGCGTCTGCGACGCTATAAGCCTGTCGGCCACCTCACGCGCACCATCCGCATCACCGCTGTCCAGATATAGCTGGCCCAGACTGTATGCGCTCATAGCCCCGTAAAGGTCTCCCGTCTGCCTCGACACCGATTTCCAAGCCTTCTCAGCCCCGGCCGTGTCGCCTAGTCCCCGGCAGGCCAGTCCGCGCGAATAGGCGGCCTCGGTCTTCTGTGCATCGCCAAGCACCGATGATGCCATAAGCGCATCGGCCGCATCAATAGCGTCCTGCCATTTATCCATACTTAGCGACACCCTCATTATGCCAAGGCGGGCCTTGGCCATGTTCTGTGGCGAAGATGTCCTGGAGGCAAGCGAACGGTACGCTGCCAGCGCCTCCGCGCCATTTCCGCGGCCCTGCTCTATTTCACCCTGGATAGCCAACGCATTTTCCGCCGCATGGCTGTCAGGATATCCGGCCACCAGCAATCCCGCATACCTCAGCGCCTCATCGGCATCACCTTCCCGGTATGCATTGTCGGCAAGGTATCCCAACGCTTCACCCACATATGCGCCCTGCGGAAAGCGGTCGACATATGCCTTCATCCGAGACACACCGCCACCCTCGTTGATGGCGGCCTCGGCCGCATCGAATGTCATGCGGTCCACCTCCGCCGGATCAATAACCGGAGCACCGGGCACACCCTGCAGGAACGATGCCAGTTCCGCGATATTATCATCTTCTGTATATATACGTTTAAGCGACATGGAGGCCAGTTTCGCCTCATCGCTTGACGGATATCCCGATATTATTTCTTTGTATGCAGCCACCGCGCCCTCACGGTCGCCGGAATTCTGCAACGTCATGGCCAGCTGGAGATACCCGTTCCTGCCCTTAGAGGTGGACGGATACTTGTCCACAAGCTGACGGTACGTGTCAACCGCCTCCCGCTGACGTCCCAGCTGCAAATATGCCTCAGCCTTCTCCAGCAATGCCGACGGGACAAGCGGAGAGGTCGGGAACTGGCCAAGGACACGGTCAAGGGTAGCGGCCTTACGCTCATATTCCTTATTGAACCCATGCATCACAGCCATTTGGAACAAGGCATAGTCCCCGGTGGACGCATTCGCCGAATACGCCTTGCCGTACTGATCCAACGCCGCCCTGAAATCGCTTCCATAATAATAGGCATCACCTATCCGGTTATATGCATCGGCCACCACCGCACGCGGCAGGTACTCCCCGTCGGCAACAGCTTCCTCAAAATCACCTATCGCACCACGGAAATCCTTGAGCGCAAACCTTGCATACCCAAGGTCATAACGTGCCAGCGGACGGTTGGCTGCATCCGGCTGTGCCTCTGAAAGGTATTTTCTATAGGCCGACACGGCTTCTGCATACCTGCCCTCCGCATAGTGGCAGTCACCCAACAGAAGTTCCGTCTCCGCCGCTATCTCCGTATTGTACCGGCCAAGCGACCTCGCCTCCAGTAGCCTCTGATATGCCTTGGAAGTATTTCCCGCAGCAAGGTCGCGGGCACCTAAAGTATACAGCACCCTCTGTTTGGCCGCACATACAGCCTCCGTTGGCGAAGATATCCGGCCTATGCTCTCCAAGGCCTTCTCATAATTGTTGTCAGTCATGTAGCCGTTCACTATATATTCCTGTACAGCACCGGCATGGCGGCTTGACGGATACCGGCGCAGGAATTCCTCGAACGTGGCTACGGAGCTCCCGAACGGCATCTGCGCCCCCCTGGCCCGCGACACGGCATAATTATAATACGCCGCCTCCTGAACCTGCGGGTCATGGGGCATCCTCAGCGCCTTGTCGAATGCAAGTATGGCCGCATCAGTTTCATCTTCCTTCAGGTATGCCTGGCCGAGATACAGCGAAGCGCTCTGCGCCATCGCATCATCGGCATCGGCCACGTGCCCCAAACTACGTATGGCCTCCTGATAATCACCGGAAGCATACTGGTCCAGCCCAACCATATAGAGGGCCGAGCGCGAAGGCGTCTGCACTGCATCCACATAGCGTCTCAGATAGCCCAGCCCGCCTGCCATGTCGCCCGACAGGTATAGCGACTCTCCGATGACACGCCTGTTTTCCCAGGCCATATCGGCAGGTAGCCCAATATTTTCCGCCGCCTGGGCCTCGGAAAGAGCCTTCCGGTAATCACCCTGTATGAAATATATCTGCCCCAGGTAGAAATCACGCGTATCTCCTGGAGGCATACTAGAGTCGACACCATTAAACATGTCGGCGGCGCGGCCATAGTCACCCCTTGCAAACGCGGTATAGGCCTGATAGAAACAGGCGGCATTTAGCATATCGGGGGCGGCCCATTGCGGTATTTGAGCGAATGCGGCATCAGCACCGGCATAATCTCCCGACTCCATAAGCGCGAATCCGCGCTGGAAATGATAATCAGCCAAAGCCTTTCCGGTAAGCCCGTCAGGATTTACAGCATTGAACGCCTCCAAAGCCCCGGCATAATCCTTTTCATAGAAATCACATGAACCGAGGGCCGCCAGCATCTCCATGCGTGCCGGCGATGCAGGATATGCGGAAAGATACTTCTGCAACAGCACCCTAGCCCCCGCCACATCGCCTGAGGCAAGTGTGGCCAGCGCAAGATAGCGCGATGCCTTTTCCCTGTCGGCATCAATCCCGGAAGCCGACAGCTGTGAATAATATCCGAGTTGGTCGACTGCACCGGCATAATTCCCGTCGGCATACATCCCAATGCCGCGTAAAAGGAATCCTGAGGCATCAGTTGAATTGCCGTTGGCCACTGCAGGCGACATCACGGCGGCCGCAAGCGCGGCAAGTATGAATCGGTTTGTCATTTTTAAAGGTTCGATGATATATGTTTGCTGACACAAAGATAGCACTTTATTCCGACAATACGTGACTGATCATTATTTATAATAGATGTATCAAAATGTCAGCGCCGCCATGGATTGCTTCCATGGCGGCGCTGCCTTTATCGGCAGTCAATTCCCTTAAAACACGTTTGAGAGATTGAAGTTTGCAAACTCAAGGTCGTTCTTCGCACGGTTGAGCATGGAGTTGTCAAGCTTGACAGCCTGGCGGAGGTTGTTGGCAAGCATCTGCTCGTTGTTGGTGCGTGCGCCCACTACGGCCATCAGGTAGTATGTGGTGGCGTCAGGTGTAGAAATGCCTGCAAGTGTAGACTTGGCCTTGCTGTAGTCCTTTGTAAGAATCTGGGCGAGGGCGGCATTGTTGCTCTTTGAGTTGCCGAAAGCCTTTACAGCAGCGGCATTGTCACCCTGTGTGAGGTAATATACACCGAGAGCATCGTTGAGGCCTTCAGCACCGGCTGCAGAACCGAAGTCCTGGCGTGCCTTTGTATAGTCCTTGTTCACAAGAGCCACAAGACCCTGGTTCATCTTGGACTCATTGCTTGCAGGCGCGAGCTTGGAAGCCTTCTCGAAGCTACGCTTTGCGGCAGCATAGTCACCGGCCTGGAACTGTGTCATACCAAGGTTGTTGTATGTACGGTAGTCATTCGGATACAGGCGGGCTGCTGTCTCATATATCTTCATGCGTTTCGCATTGTCATCGGTGAGAGTTGCGGCATAGAGGATTTCATCAACTGTAAGTGTAGACGCATCCTTGTCAAAAGCCTCCATGATTTCAGCATCGCTTTTGCCGATCACGTTGATGGAAGCGGCGATACGTGAATAACGGAGCTGCGGAAGTATCTGGTCGGCGAGCTGCTCGAATACAGATGAAAGGTTGCGGATTTCCTTCTCGCGCTGTTCGGGGTCCTTGTACATTGAAAGCACGCTCAGGATAAGGTCCTTGTCCTGGATGTTGCTTGCAGCCACAAGCTTCTGGAAACCTTCCCAGTCCTCAGCCGTGAACTGTGCGGTAAGGTTGCCGAATTCAGTAATCTTGTCCTTCTTAAGCTGGTCCTTCAGATATTTTTGTGTATTCTTCTCACGGTTCTCGGCAAGACGTTCGTTGAAATCAAGCGCACCGTCAGGCGAAGCGTAAGACTGGATGTTGATTTCCTCTATCTGGCGGTTGCCTGCATTGTTAGCCTCAATAAGCTCGTTCTGCAGTGAAATGATCTGCTCCGACTTGAGCTGGTCGGGACGGATATTGGCCTGGTTGATGAGGAAGCGGATGTCGGCGGCGTACTTCTCGTTGATTACACGCTGGAACTTGTCAGGTGTGACAGCCGGGGTCACAGTGCCTGCATTGGCAAGGGTTGCTGTTGCGATAACGCCGTCAGCGACCTTTACACGGGGAAGGACATATTCCTTGTTGCCCTGCTTCACAGCGAAGTCAAGATAGAGTTCGCTTTTTGCCATCTCCGGCTTGTAGGCGTACATTACGGGGAATGAAACAGTACCTCCGAGCTCATAGTTGATGACAGGATTGTTGCCGCGGACCTTCTCGCCCTGATATGTATAGGGCTGCGAAGCCACCTCCTGATCACCGTATACCAGATAGGGAGTGACTGTCACTTCTGCATTCTTCTCAAAGAATTTCGCGGGTACATTGGCCGTAACCGTGGCGGGTACGCGTTCGCCTACCACTTCCAGAGGATTAGGGTTTACTTTGAAGTTGTCGGCTACGAACTGGCCGAGCTTCTTTCCACACGAAGTCAACGCCAGGGCTGCGCCCAGAGCGATGGTGTAAGTGAGTTTACGATTCATAATTAATGCGTGAATGGTATATTTATAGTTGAAAAATGACATTTCCCGCCCATGGGCGCACACACCCGGATACGCTTGCGCGCTACACATGGGATATTTTCTGCAAACTTACTGAAAATTCTCGGTTTGTGACGTTTTTTGACAAAAAAAATGCAATTTGAGCCCACATTATTTAATAACGCTCGTACTTTAACAATTATATTCGCTAACTTTGCCGAAATTTTTCTGTAATATTAGTATTAACCCAAAACAAAAAAAATCCGCACCACCGACAATGAGAAGATGGCGTGTTGACGACAGCGCTGAACTGTACAACATCAACGGATGGGGAATGAAATATTTTTCCATCAACGAACACGGACATGTGGCCGTGACCCCGCGTGAAGGGCATGCATCAGTAGACCTTAAGGAGATAATGGACCAGCTCCTGGTCAAGGACATAACAGCCCCTGTGCTCCTGCGTTTCCCCGATATACTCGACAACCGTATCGAGAAGATAACAGGCTGCTTCAGACAGGCGGCAAACGAATACGACTACAAGGGGCAGAGCTATACAATCTACCCTATAAAGGTCAACCAGATGCGACCCGTAGTGGAGGAGATCGTAAGCTACGGCAAACGGTTCGACATAGGGCTGGAAGCCGGCTCAAAGCCCGAACTGCATGCGGTACTGGCCACCAACATAGCCGAGAACGCACTCATAATATGCAACGGATACAAGGACCAAAAATACATTGAACTTGCCCTGCTTGCCCAAAAAATGGGCAGGCGGATATATATAGTGGTCGAGAAGCTGAACGAACTACGGCTGATAGCCGACATCGCCAAGCGACTGAAAATAAGCCCGAACATAGGCATACGTATAAAACTATCTTCTTCCGGATCAGGAAAATGGGAAGAATCGGGCGGCGACCAGTCAAAATTCGGGCTCAACTCATCGGAACTGCTCGAAGCCATCGATTTTATAGAAAAGAAGGATCTCAAGGACTGCCTCAAGCTCATACACTTCCACATAGGAAGCCAGGTGACGAAGATAAGGCGCATAAAGAACGCCCTGCGCGAGGCCATGCAGTTCTACGTACAACTGTCAAAGATGGGATTCGGGGTAGAATTCGTAGATATCGGCGGCGGCCTCGGGGTCGACTACGACGGCACACGCTCATCGTCAAGCGAAAGCTCCATGAACTACTCCATACAGGAGTACGCCAACGATGCCGTATCGGCCCTGGTGGACGCATGCACAAAAAACGACCTGCCCCAGCCCAACATAATAAACGAAAGCGGACGCTCGCTGACCGCACACCACACCATACTTGTGTTCGAGGTGCTGGAGACCACCTCTCTACCCATATGGAAAGACAACGAGGAAGTCCCCGAAGACGGCCACGAACTGGCACGCGAGCTGTACGACATATGGGACCGCCTCGACCAGCCGCGGCTGATGGAAAGCTGGCACGACGCCCTGCAGATAAGGGAAGAGGCCCTTGACCTGTTCAGCCTGGGGCTGCTTGACCTCCGCACACGCGCCCAGATAGAGAAACTGTTCTGGTCGATAGCACGAGAGGTCGGGGACATGGCTTCTTCCATGAAGCACGCCCCTGAGGAACTGAGGAAAATCACCAAGATGATACCCGACAAATACTTCTGCAACTTCTCCCTGTTCCAGTCGCTGCCAGACACCTGGGCAATCGACCAGATATTCCCCATCATGCCCATATCACGGCTGGACGAGAAACCATCGCGGACATGCACCATACAGGACATCACATGCGACTCCGACGGCAAGATATCCGGATTCATCACCAGCCACGGGACATCATCATCACTGCCCGTGCACATGGTGAAGCCAGGCGAACCATATTACATCGGCGTGTTCCTCGTAGGCGCATACCAGGAAATACTCGGCGACATGCACAACCTCTTCGGCGACACCAACGCCGTACACATAAGCGTATACAAGGACCGCTATGAGATCGACCAGATAATCGACGGCGAGACAGTAGCCGAGGTGCTTGACTATGTACAGTTCAACCCCAAGAAACTTGTGCGCAACGTAGAGTCATGGGTGACGGCATCCATGAAAGCCGGCAAGATATCGCCGGAAGAAGGCCGCGAGTTCCTAAGCAACTACGGGTCGGGGCTGTACGGGTACACATATCTGGAGAAAGATTGAACACATAGCAATGCCACGATACTTCATGCACCTGTCATACTGCGGCGCCCCTTTCCACGGATGGCAGGAACAGCCAAACGCCGCCAGCGTACAGTCGACATTGCAGGACGCCATGTCGCTGCTGGCACGCACCCCGGTAAAAGTGACAGGGGCAGGCCGCACCGACACAGGCGTCAACGCACGCATGATGGTAGCCCACTTCGACCTGCCAGAACCGCTGCCTGAAGGCGGCGAGGACGGATACGTACGGCGGCTTAACGCCATGACAGGACGCGACATCGCTGTGAGGTCGGTAAGACGTGTGGCCGACAATGCCCACGCACGCTTCGACGCCACATCACGGACATACCGCTATTTTGCAGTGACGGCAAAATCGCCGTTCCTGCACCGGCTTGCATGGCAGGCGCCATACAGCCTGGACTACGACGCAATGAACGCGGCAGCGGCCATGATGCTCGGCAGGCGCGACTTCACATCATTCTCCAAGCTGCACACCGATACTGCCACCAACATATGTGACCTGCGCGAAGCCCGCTGGGAACAGGAATCGCCTGGACTTATGACCTTCACTATCACAGCCGACCGCTTCCTGCGCAACATGGTACGCGCCATTGTGGGCACACTGGCCGAAGTAGGCAGGGGAAAGATACCACCGGAGGCCGTCATGGACATAATCGCACGCAAGGACCGCTGTGCGGCAGGGACGTCAATGCCAGGACATGCCCTATACCTATGGGACATCACATACCCTTATTACAGGCCCGATGCAAGCGAATTTGTAACAGCTTTGTAGCCCTTGGCAACCGTAAAAAGGCAGTTTAAAGGTTAAAAATCAGGCGAAAAGTCACATTATAGCGCATAAAACTTTAGTATATCAAAAAAAATCGCTTACTTTGCACCGCGAAAATTACGAAATTATTAATCATAAAATTTAACAATCATGTCAGAAATTGCATCTCGTGTAAAAGCTATCATCGTTGACAAGTTGGGCGTAGACGAAAAACAGGTAACCGATAAGGCTTCATTCACAACCGACCTCGGCGCAGACAGCCTTGACACTGTTGAGCTCATCATGGAATTCGAAAAGGAATTCGGCATCAACATCCCCGATGACAAGGCAGAAGGCATCCAGACTGTCGGCGACGCTGTTGCTTACATCGAGGCAAACAAGTAATATTGCCCAAGCCTCTCCCCTCTAACCTCCCCACTATTTCTAGCCATCATTCATTATTTTAATGGAACTAAAAAGAGTAGTAGTCACAGGACTAGGCGCCATCACCCCTATCGGCAACGATGTTGCCACCACATGGGACAATGCCCTTAAAGGTGTCAGCGGCGCAGGCCCTATCACCCATTTTGACGCTTCAAAGTTCAAGACACAGTTCGCCTGCGAGGTGAAAAACTTCAACGGAGCGGACCACTTCGACCGCAAGAAACTGCGCCAGCTTGACCTCTATGCACAATATGCATTGGTCGCAGCGCGCCAGGCAGTGGACGATGCGTCACTTGAGAACAATGAAAAAGTCGACAAGAACCGCGTCGGTGTAATCATAGCGGCCGGTATCGGCGGCCTCCATACTTTTGAGGAGGAAGCAGGATACTATGCCTCACATATCGAGGACGGCCCGAAGTACAACCCATTCTTCATCCCCAAGATGATCGCAGACATAGCCTCAGGCCATGTCTCAATGGAGTATGGCTTCCACGGACCAAACTATGGAGTGGTATCGGCATGTGCGTCTTCAAACAACGCCATCATCGACGCCTTCAACCTCATCCGCCTCGGAAAGGCAGATGCCATCGTCACCGGTGGAGCGGAAGCTGCCGTATATCCAGCAGGCGTGGGTGGCTTCAACTCAATGCACGCGTTGTCTGTGCGCAATGACAGCCCCGAAACGGCTTCACGCCCTTTCAGCGGTTCGCGCGACGGCTTCGTCATAGGCGAAGGCTCTGTAGTCCTCGTACTGGAGGAACTTGAGCACGCAAAGGCCCGCGGCGCAAAAATCTATGCTGAAGTTGCTGGCGGAGGCATGTCGGCCGACGCATACCACATCACGGCCACACATCCCGAAGGCCTGGGCGCCATACTGGCGATGCGCAGCGCACTTGAGGATGCAGGCATGACCACAGCCGACATTGACTATATCAACGTACACGGCACATCTACACCCGTAGGTGACGTATCCGAAGTAAAGGCCATCATCGAGCTGTTCGGAGAGGACGCATACAAGCTCAACATAAGCTCCACCAAGTCTATGACCGGACACCTCCTGGGTGCCACCGGCGCGCTTGAGGCCATGTTCAGCGTAAAGGCAGTCCAGGAAGACGTGGTGCCGCCTACAATCAACCACGACCCCGAAGACCAGGACCCTGAGATTGATTACAACCTCAATTTCACATTTGACCGCGCACAGAACCGTCCGGTACGTGCCGCACTGTCAAACTCATTTGGCTTCGGCGGCCACAACGCTACCGTTATCGTAAAGAAATACGAGGAATAAGCCCTCGCCTTTACAAAACAGATACAGCCTCCGGACTGACAAGCTCAGCCTGGAGGCTGATTTTTATACCGACAATTGAGGCCAAAAGCACACGTTTTGGCTTAATATGCAGAAAGTAGGCTGAAAACGCTGGAAGAGCCTGATAATGATTACCTTTGGGCATTTTAAATAAAATGGCTAAAAATCTGCTTTTATTGCGGGGCTTCACACACAAAGAAAAATGGCAAAAAAAGGACGTCGTCAATTGTACAAATGTCTTGACTGCGGCCGCCAGTTTGTTGGAGGCAAACGCCTTGATACGCAAGATATAATCAAAGACTATGTTGAATGAAAGCAGACGCTGGCACAGCTTGCAGAAAAGTACGGTGTGAACAAGAGTACTATATGGCGCCGGATTGGTTGCATGCGCCATATCCGCGTCATCTCAAGGTACAAGGAGGTGGTGGTCAATATGGATACGGTTTATTGGGGGCGCGGCTTTGGTCTGATGGTGATCAAGGATGCGTTCCGCAACAAGATTCTGTGGTACAAATTTGTCAGGAATGAGACTGTGGCCGGCTACCTCGAGGGCGTCGGATGGCTTCGGGACAACGGCTTCACAATCCATGGCATAGTCTGCGACGGTCTTGGCGGGCTGTTTTCCGCTTTGGGAAAGCACCGTGTGCAGATGTGCCAGTTCCACCAGGCGATGATTGTGCGCCGTCACCTTACATCAAAGCCTGAACTGCCTGCGGCCATTGAACTTATGGACATCACCAACATACTTGCACACACCGACAAGGAAAGCTTCATAGGGATGCTCGACGACTGGGGTGAAAGATGGACGTCGTTTATGGGGGAACGCAGCACAGACCTCCGCACCGGAAAGACTTCTTACACGCACAAGCGCCTACGGAGTGTATACCTAAGCCTAAGGCGCAACATGCCGTGGCTGTGGACCCATTACGATTATCCCGAATTACATATACCCAACACGAACAACGCCTTGGAAGGCGTATTCACAGACATAAAGACAAAGCTCAGGGTGCATAGCGGTATCTCAAAACAACGCAGGATTGCTATGATACAGGAACTTATCGCACGAAGATACTAAATTCTACAACTATCAGTAGCCTACTTTTTGCATATTAGGTCTTTTTTACAACGTTTTCAGCCTACTTTTTGCATATTAAGCCCACGTTTTCTCACGGAAAATCGTTAACTTTGGGGATGAAACCAAAACGACCATGGCATCGAAAATCGTAAAATATTTTTGCCTCGCGGCTTTCTACGGCTTTGCCAACCACCTGCCGGACTCGGACTTGCCATTTATAGGCAGGGCTGCCAATGCCGTACGCGTAGCACTTTGCCGCAGGATATTCAAAAAGGCCGGGAAAATCGCCACCATCAGCAAGAACGTGTCGTTCGGGAAAGGCTTTGATGTGGAGATGGGCGACTTTTCCGGGCTGGGACGCCGCTGCCGGATACCTAACAACACCATAATAGGACGCTTCGTCATGATGGCGCCGGAGGTATATGTGTCGGGAGGCAACCACCGCAGCTCACGGACCGACATCCCCATGTGCCTACAAGGTTCAGAGGACACACTGCCCACCGTCATAGGCGATGATGTGTGGATAGGCATGAGGGCCATCATAGTAAACGGCATAAAGATAGGCAACGGGGCTATACTCAGCGCGGGGTGTGTCGTGACAAAGGACATACCGGAATACTCGGTGGTCGGCGGAGTGCCCGCAAGAGTGATAAAAAGCAGAAAATGAGATTTTAACGGCACGGTTGCGGGAGTGCTCGATTTTTTTCGTAATTTTGTGCTTTAATTACCGCACCAACAATATCATCCACAGTGGAAACGAAATACATATTTGTAACAGGAGGCGTGGTGTCATCATTAGGCAAGGGCATCATTTCCTCATCACTGGCATGCCTGCTAAAGGCACGCGGCTATAGAGTGACGATACAGAAGTTTGACCCGTATATCAACATAGATCCGGGCACATTGAACCCTTATGAGCACGGGGAGTGCTATGTGACCGTAGACGGGCATGAAGCCGACCTCGACCTGGGGCACTACGAACGATTCACCAATGTACGCACAACCCGCGCCAACAATGTGACCACCGGACGCATCTACCAGAGCGTAATCGACAAGGAACGCCGCGGCGACTACCTGGGCAAGACGGTACAGATCGTACCCCACATCACAGATGAGATAAAGCGGAACGTCAAACACCTGGGCAATACAGGGAATTTTGATTTTGTAATCACGGAGATAGGCGGCACTGTAGGCGACATCGAGTCTACACCGTTCCTTGAAAGTGTACGCCAGCTGCGATGGGAGCTGGGACAGAACAGCCTGTGCATCCACCTTACATACGTACCCTATATCGCTGCGGCCAAGGAGCTTAAGACCAAGCCCACCCAGCATTCGGTGAAGCAGCTGCAGGAGATAGGCATACAGCCTGATATCCTTGTGCTGCGTACGGAGCACAATATAGCGCCCGAGATGCGCCGCAAGATAGCACAGTTCTGCAATGTGGCCCCTGATGCAGTAATACAGTCGATCGATGTGCCGTCAATCTACAAAGTGCCCTTGAAGATGCATGAGCAGCATCTCGATGAGATAGTGCTCAAGAAGACAGGCGTACCTGTGGAAGGCGAGCCCCACATGACTCCGTGGCTTCAGTTTATCGACAAGATGGACAATGCAACCGATACGGTGAACATAGGGCTTGTCGGCAAATATGTGGAGCTTCAGGACGCTTACAAGTCGATCAACGAAAGCCTATTCCAGGCGGCGACATATAACGACCATAAGCTTAAAATCAAATACATACACTCCGAGAAGCTGAACGAGGCCAATGCTGACGAGCTGCTGTCGGGAATGGACGGGATAATCATAGCACCCGGATTCGGACAGCGCGGCATCGAAGGCAAGTTTGTGGCGCTGAAATGGTGCCGCACGCACGACGTGCCAACGTTCGGCATATGCCTTGGCATGCAGTGCATGGTGATCGAGTTCGCACGCAACGTGCTTGGATATGCCGATGCCAATTCCACCGAGATGGACCCGCAGACCCCGCACAATGTTATAGACCTGATGGAGGAGCAGAAAAGCATCTCCAACATGGGAGGCACGATGCGCCTGGGCGCGTATGACTGCATACTAAAAGAAGGTTCAAAGGCAGCAGAGGCGTATGGGTCGACAAAGGTCAGCGAACGCCACCGCCACCGCTTCGAGTTCAACAACGAATACCGCGGTCAATTTGAACAGGCCGGCATGATGTGTGTGGGCGAGAATCCTGCGACACGCCTTGTGGAAGTCGTGGAAATGCCCGACCACCGCTGGTTTATCGGCACACAGTACCACCCCGAGTACTCTTCGACCGTGCTAGAGCCCAACCCCATATTCCTCAGCTTCATCCGCGCAGCCATAAGCTACAGCGAGGAGAAGAAGCAAGGGAAGGCCTGATAACATGACCATGCAGGTATCTGCATCAGAAACATTATAAAGAACAATAGACATTCCAGATGGATAGAAACACCCTCCTTGGACTGCTGATGATGGGGGCCGTGATATTCGGCTTCATGTATCTGAACAAGCCGTCCGACGAAGAGATTGCAAGACAACAGAGAGAACGCCAGGAACAGATTGACCGCGAACTGGCCAAGGCCGCGGCCTCAGGACAACAGGCAGCCGCCGTAGTGGACACTATCACAGCCGCAGAGGCTTCCCAGATTGTCCCGATGGTGAAAGAATACGGAACAGCGGGCGCTGACGGCACTGTATCGTACACAAATTCGCGTATAGCGCTCAGCGTAAGCCCGGAAGGCGGCCTCACAGGCCATGTAAAGGCCAACGGACATGAGGTGGACATAAACAAGGTTGTGTCCAATTCCCGCGAAGGGCTCACTCCGGAGATGGCCGGCGAGGCCGTAGCGTCCCTGCGCGCCGCCATGGGCGAGGTACAGAAATACAAGAGCTTTGCCAGGTATGTAGGCGGCGAGAACAGGGAGATCACTGTAGAGAATGACCTGATGGCTGTCACGTTCAGTTCACTGGGCGGCAAGGTAAGCAAGGTGGTGCTTAAAAAGTACAAGACCGAGCGCACCACACCAGCCTCGGACATAGTGCTTTTCGATGGTGACACCAATTCCTACAGCTTCACGTTCACACCCACCGGACGCCGCTACGAGACAGCGGACTTCAACTTCAATCCTGTACAGGTGAATGATTCTGTTGTGGAAATGCGCCTAGACCTGGCCGCCGATGCTGCGCTGGGCATCCGCTACACGGTGCATCCCGAAGACTACATAGTGTCGATGGAGATTTTCCAGAACGGAATGGACAAGGTGTTCGCAGCCAACCTGTCGTCTGCCGAGTTTTCATGGCATCAGAAGATGGGACGCAACGAGAAGGGACGCACATTCGAAGAACGCAACAGCGGCATCTTCTATAAGTATCTGGCCGACAGCCCGGACGAACTTGGCGCCAACTCTGATGAACGTGATGACCTGCGTGAGCGTGTGAAGTGGGTGGCGTTCAAAAACCAGTTCTTCTCCGGGGTAGTGATACCGCGCACATATTTCAATTCGGCAGAACTGAAATCGATAGTGCTGAAGGACAACCCTGATTTCCTTAAGGACCTGTCGATGCATGCCACTTTCGACTATAGCGTGGCCGACGGTGAACCTGTTGCGTTCGACTTCTATTTCGGACCTAACGACTATCCGCTTCTGTCATCGCTTGACGACAAGATAAACAAGGAGGAGGACCTTGAAATGACGCGCCTTGTGCCGCTTGGCTGGGGGCTGTTCCGGTACATCAACAAATGGATAGTGATACCGGTGTTCTCATTCCTTGGGCAATATATCACAAACTATGGCGTAATCATACTGCTTCTCACCATCTTCATCAAGATTATCCTGTTCCCGTTCACATACAAGAGCTATATGTCGCAGGCCAAGATGCGTGTGCTTGCACCTGAAATCAAAGAGCTTAACGACAAGTATCCGGGCAAGGAGAATGCGATGGTACGCCAGCAGAAGACGATGGAGATTTATAACCGTGCCGGGGCTAGCCCGTTCTCGGGATGCCTGCCGATGCTTCTACAGATGCCCGTGCTCGTGGCCATGTTCTCATTCTTCCCTTCTGCCATAGAGCTCCGCGGGGAATCCTTCCTGTGGGCCAAGGACCTGTCGGCTCCTGACGTGATATTTGAACTGCCGTTCACCATACCGTTCTACGGCAAGGGCGTGTCGCTGTTCTGCCTGCTTATGACGGTTACCAACATTATATATACGCGCATCAACATGCAGAACCAGCCTGGAGGCAACAGCATGCCGGGCATGAAGTGGATGATGTACCTCATGCCAGTGATGTTCCTGTTCTTCTTCAACGACTATGCATCGGGATTGAGCTACTATTACTTCCTGTCGCTGCTGATCACTATAGTCCAGACCTACATATTCCGCCGTGTGGTGGACGAAAAGAAGGTGCGCGCCCAGATGCTTGCCAATTCCAAGAAGCCTAAAAAGAAGTCGGGCTTCATGGCCCGCCTTGAAGAGGCACAGCGCAGGCAGCAGGCAATGCTGCGTGAACAGCAAAAGCAGAAAGGCGGACGCCGCTGACAAGATACGGCCAAGCGCCGCGACTAAGATATGATACCCGGCAGCCCCGGCGGACAGTGAAAGCTTCCCGCGGGGGCTGCCCACAATATAGGGACAGCCGTTGCCTGTGGCAGGACGCGGCCTGTCTGTCGAACGGATGTGGGCGTTTGTCGATTATCCCGTATGGCGGGTTAAACTTTATAGGGCCGATGGTGTCATTGTTTAAGTAACCATATTTTCCACATTTTATAATACAAAATTTTACAAGAATGCTACGCGAGATGCGCCGAATTTTCATCCTAATCCTGTTTGCCGCGGCAATGCTGCCTGCGGCGGCTTTTAACATATCCGGAACTGTGTTCGATGAGGAATCATCGCCGTTGCCTTCAGCGACTGTGAGGATAGTGACGGCCCGTGACAGCAGCTACGTGGCCGGAGGCACGACATCGGCCGACGGACGTTTCTCGTTCAAGGGGATAGCCGCAGGAAGGTACAAGGTTGTGGCCTCGTATGTCGGATACCGCAATTCTGTTGTCGCGGTAACATTGAAGGACCGCAACGCCAAGCTGGATTCCATCAAGCTAGAGCCGGCATCGGTGATGCTGTCAGAGGCGACAGTGACCGGCATACGCACTCCCGTGAAGGTGATGCAGGATACCGTTGAGTTCAATGCGGACTCGTACAAGACGCAGCCTAATGCAATGGTGGAGGACCTGCTCAAGCGCCTGCCTGGGGTGGAGGTCGACGCTGACGGCAAGATAACGGCCAACGGCAAGGAAATAACGAAGATACTGGTGGACGGCAAGGAATTTTTCTCTGACGACCCGACTGTGGCGTCGCGCAACCTGCCTGTGGACATGGTTGACAAGCTGCAGGTGGTTGACCGCAAGAGCGACCTCGCCCGCATCACGGGTGTCGATGACGGCGAGGAGGAGACGGTTATCAACCTTACGGTAAAGAAGGGGATGAAGAACGGATGGTTCGGGAATGCGGAGGCCGGCTACGGAACTGATGACAGGTATTCCGCCAATTTCAATGTGAACCGTTTCTGGGGCGACAACCAGATAACGTTCCTGGGATCGGCCAACAATATCAACCAGCTCGGGTTCAATGACGGGAATGCCGGACGTTTCCGCAGGTTCGGAGGCAGCAACGGCATTTCCACCTCGCAGGCTTTCGGCGTCAATTTCAACGTGGGCAACAAGGAGATATTCCGCGTGGGCGGCGACGTGATGTACTCACACAGCGAACGCGACACCCGCGAGCGCCGTGACCGCCAGTACCTCTTCGAGGATTCGACATCGTATGACAATTCCATGAAAAGGGCACTTGACCGCGGCCACAACATCAGGGGCGACTTCCGCGTGCAGTGGAATCCGGACTCGATGAACACGTTCGAGTTCCGTCCGAACTTCTCGATAAACATAAGCCGCTCATCATCGCAGGATTCATCGCTTACACGAAGCGGTGACCATGCGCTGGTGACGGAGAGCTTCAATGATGCGCGAAACCGCGGCCGCTCTTTTGAGTTCGGCGGCATGATGATATACAACCACAAGTTCCGTTCGAGGCCGGGGCGTTCGTTCTCGGTACACGCCAACTACCGCCTGAGCAACATGCGCGAACGTAGCCAGACGTTTTCGTGGAACGAGTTTTTCCTTCTGGACGAGCACGACATCTACGACCAGTTTGCCGACAACCATTCGTGGAGCAATACGGTGAATGCCCGGCTTACGTGGACTGAGCCTCTGGGAAATGTGCGTAACGGGAATTTCCTTACTGTGGCATACCGCTTCCAGTACAGGTGGAACAATGCGGACAAGCTGACGTATGACCATGACGTCGTGTTCCCTGACGGCTTCGAGTATCCTCCGCTGATATCGCCGGACGGAATATTGAACGAGGAGCTCAGCAACCGTTTCCGCAATGATTTCATGAACCAGGACATACGCGTGGGCTTCAAGCATGTCAGCAAGACCTCTACCATGGATGTGGGCCTGTCGCTAGTGCCCACGATGATGAAATCGGAGGACCTTATAAACGCCGAGCGCAACATAGCCGCACGGTGGCAGTGGAACGTCGCCCCGTTCCTACGATACAGATACCGCATGGGGAAAAACCGCTCGTTGAGCATCAACTACCGTTCGTGGTCGTCACAGCCATCGATATCGCAGTTGCAGCCTGTAGCGGACATGTCGGACCCGCTGCGCGTGGTGATAGGCAACCCTGACCTGAAAGCCACGTTCTCGCATAATATCAGCCTGCGTTTCCAGACGTTCAGCCCTGAATCGCAGCGTTCGATAATGGCAATGATGTTCGCGCAGGTGGCGCAGAACAGCATAATATCCAAGACAACGTTCTCGCAGGAGACTGGCGGCCAGACCACAACGTACACGAATGTGAACGGTGTGTGGAACGTGAGGGCAATGACGATGTTTTCCACGCCTCTGCGAAACAAGCAGTTCACGTTCAACAACCACTTGATGGCCAGCTATGACAGGTCGGTGGGTTTCAACAACGAGCTCAGGAACGTGAGCGGCGCGCTGCGCATACGCGAGTCATTCTCCTTTGCATGGCGTCCTGACAATGCCGAACTGGAGCTCAGGCCTTATTATATACTCCAAAATACTACCAATACTGTGCAGAAGTCGGCCAACCGTAATGTGCACAATTACGGCGGGACTTTCAACGGCACTTACTATACTCCTGTAGGCATAGCGTTAAATACGGATGTGTCGTATTCGGCCACCAAGGGCTATGCGGCGGGCTATGATACGCGGCAGTGGATGTGGAACGCGTCGATATCGTACCAGTTCCTCCGCGACAAGCAGGCTACGGTGATGCTCAAGGCGTATGACCTGTTGCAGCAGAAAAAGAATGTGCAACGAAGTGTGACGGCAAATTATATCGATGATACGATGTATAATTCGCTTACCCGCTATTTTATGGTGTCGTTCTCGTACAGGTTCAATACGTTCGGCAAGGGCAATGAGCCTAAAAGCCGTAACGAGGGCAACCACAGATATGGGCCTGGAGGCGGTTTCGGCGGCGGACGGCCGCCTATGAGGTAGCCTCTTGAGTTTTTCCAACGATGTCAATGTTCTCTTTTTGCCTGGATTTCTGACGTCCCTTTCCAAAGGGGGCGTGCGGGTGATGCTCCGGGGGCATCTTTGGGGCGGGACGCGTTCGCCTGTGCGTCCCCGGCGGCTTTCTTAAGGCTGCCTGTCCC
>Ga0209064_1001652_pt1 | contig 32042 bp, 26 predicted proteins | sample Inofromicrocosms_FD_187498 | JGI IMG/M metagenome (GOLD analysis project Ga0209064, IMG submission 187498) | Mouse cecum microbial communities from Vienna, Austria - Inoculum for glucosamine and mucus D2O microcosms (SPAdes) (version 2) | ecosystem: Host-associated > Mammals > Digestive system >... | reverse complement strand
AGCAATTCTGCCGTTCTCCACTGTAAAGGGGTCGTTGTTCTCCGAGCCCCGGCGGGCAGCGGCGTTAAATCCTGCGCCGAACTCCACCCCCTTGACGGCGGGGATGCCGAACAGCGCCGCCGCCAGACGGTTCTCCACCCCGTCAAACATGGGGTCGCCCAGCCCGGCGGGCAGGCCGATGGCGGCGCACTCGATTACGCCTCCCACGCTGTCCAGCGCGTTTTTCGCCGCCAGGATCACATCCTGCATCCGGGCCCCGGAGGCATCGTCCAGAGCCGGGAAGGGCTTTGCGGCAATTTCCTCAAACAGCTCCCTTGTGGGGAACAGGGGGAAATGTTCGTCACAGACCGTACCCACAGAATCCAGGTGGGCCCCCACATAGACCCCCCGCCGGGCCAGAATCTGCTTGGCGATCCCTCCGGCGACGCACAGGGGGGCGGTGAGCCGTCCGGAGAAGTGGCCGCCCCCCCGCATGTCGGCGTGGCCCTTCCACTTCACCCAGGCGGTGTAGTCGGCGTGGCCGGGGCGGGGCTTGTCCGCCAGCTCCGCGTAGTCCTTGGAGTGCTGGTCACTGTTGCGGATGATGGCGCACAGGGGCGAGCCGCAGGTTTTGCCGTTCTCCAGCCCGGAGAGGAATTCCGGCACGTCCCCCTCGTTCCGGGCGGTGGACAGCTTGTTCTTCCCCGGACGGCGCCGGTCCAGAAAGCGCTGGAGCTCCTCCAGGTCAATCTCCTCCCCGGCGGGCAGACCGTCAATATTGACCCCGATGGCCGTCCCGTGGGACTGACCGAATACCGAAACCTTTAAAATTTTTCCAAACTCAGAGGACATCGAAAATACCTCCTAACCGCTTGTACTCCTCCCAAAAATTGGGGTAAGATTTGTTCACCGCCTCAGCCCCCATGATGGTCACAGGGCCGGTACAGCGGGTGGCGGCGATGGCCGCCGCCATGACAATCCGGTGGTCGTTGGCCCCGTCCACCGTGCCGCCCTTCAAAAATCGGGTCTCAGGGATGGCCAGCCAGTCAGGTCCCTCCTCCACCTGCCCGCCCAGGGCGGTGAGCATCTTCGTGACGGTGGCCAGCCGGTCGCTCTCCTTCAGCCGCAGCCGGGCGGCGTTGGTCAGGCGGGTGGTCCCGTCGTGGAAGGCCGCCATGACGGCAAGGGGTGGGAGCAGGTCGGGACAGTCGGAGACGTCAATCTCCACCCTCCGCCCCGTCCCCCAGGCGAAGCTGGCAAAGTGTTCGTCAATCACCCGGTCCCCCTGAATGGAGCGGTCGTTCAGGCCGGTGACCTCCACCGGAATGCCCAGCGATCCGGCTGCCATCCAGAACGCCGCCTGAGACCAGTCGGCCTCGATGGTGTAGTCCCGGGCCGTACACCACTGGTCCCCCGGGACGATAAACCGCTCATAGCTCTGATTCTCCACCGTAATTCCGAAATCCTTCAGCACATCCAGCGTCATGTCCACATAGCCCCGGCTCTCCAGGGGCGAGGTGAGGACGATCTGGCTCTCCCATTCCATCAGGGGCAGAGCGTAGAGCAATCCGGTGACAAACTGGCTGGACACGTTGCCGGGGAGATGGTACTCCCCTGGGGTCAGCTCCCCCCGGACGGTGAGGGCGCCGTCCTTCTGTTCGTAGGAAATCCCCTTCTCGTCAAAGATGTCGAAGTAGGGCTGCTGGGGCCGCTCCATCAGCCGGCCCCGACCGGTAAAGACACCGCCGTTGTTCAGCGTCAGCGCCAGGGGAATCAGAAAGCGGAGGGTGGAGCCCGACTCGCCGCAGTCCAGATGAGGCAGGGCGGCGGTGTCCCACTCCCGGTGCCAGCCTCCGCTGACGTACAGGGTATCCCCCTCCCGCTCCCACGCGCCGCCCAGAGCCGTGATGCAGCGCAGGGTGGCCTCGATGTCCTGGGAGAGGGCCACATTTTGAATGGTGCTGGTCCCGTTGGTCAGCGCCGCCGCCAGAATGGCCCGGTGGGCGATGGACTTGCTGGGGGGCGGGGTGACGGTCCCGGCCAATGGGCCGGGGGTGATGCGGATATCCATTACTACCTCCCACACATGGCTTCCAGCTGTTCCAGCAGCTGGTCAAAGGTGACCGGATAGGGGATAGCGTGGCCCAGAGACTCCAGCACAATCAGGTTGATCTTGCCCCCCAGATTCTTCTTGTCCCGGAGCACCGCTTTGGTCAGGGTATCCCAGGGGCAGGGGATGTCGATGGGCAGACCATATTTCTTCAAAATATTCTGAATGGGATACACAATATCAGGGGTCACACCCAGGCCGACGCCAATCTGAGCGGCCCAGTTCATCCCGGCGGCCACCCCCTGGCCGTGGGTCCAGGTCTCGTAGTTCCCGGCCAGTTCAAAGGCATGGCCGATGGTATGACCGAAGTTGAGCACCATCCGCTCCCCAGTATCCCGCTCGTCAGCCAGGACCACCTTCCGCTTGATATCACAGCAGGTATAGATGACCTCCTCGATGTGCTCTGTGACCCCCGCCCGGCCACCGCAACAGTCCAGCAGGTCAAAAAATGCCCGGTCCCGGATACAGCCGTACTTGATGACCTCGGCCATACCGTCTGAGAAGGTACGGTCAGACAGGGTACTCAGGCAGTCCGGATCAATAAGCACCAGACTGGGCTGCCAGAAGGCTCCGGCCAGATTCTTTCCGGCGCGGAGGTCGATGGCCACCTTGCCGCCCACAGAGGAGTCCACCTGTGCCAGAAGGGTGGTGGGAATCTGAACATAGTCCACCCCCCGTAACAGGGTAGCAGCGGCGAAGCCCGCCAGGTCCCCTACCACGCCGCCGCCCAGGGCGGCCACCACGTCGGTGCGGGTCATACCAAATTCCATCAGCTTTTCCCACAGCATCACCAGCTGTTCGGCGCACTTCGCCCCCTCCCCGGCAGGAACGGTCAGGCTCAGTACCTGGAATCCGGCCTGTTTCAGACTGTTTGTCACCCGCTCCAGATACAGGGGCTGGACGTTGCTGTCAGTGACAACAGCCAGCTTTTGCGCCCGGGGCAGAGCCTCCCGGCACAGCTCCCCCACCCGGTCCAGCAGGCCGAAGCCGATTTTAATATCATAGGGCCGGGAGGTATCCACACGAAGGGTCTTGACCATTACTCTCGCTCCTTTATCTGTTTAGTTTCCGCCGGCGGTGGCCTTCAGCTCCCGGCCCTCCTTGAGGAGGTCGCGGAGCCGCGAGGCGTCCCTCTCCTTCAGCGCGGACCGGTACTCCTCCAGGTGGCCGATGAGCACCTCCAGCTCGTGGGTGAGGTAGTCGGCGTCGTCCAGGAACAGCTCGGTCCACATGTCCTCGTCCAGCCGGGCCACCCGGGTCATGTCCCGGAAGCTGCCGGCGGAGAAGCCCCGCCGCCGCTGGGCCTCGGGGGACTTCACATAGGCGCTGGAGACGATGTGGGCCAGTTGGGAGGTAAAGGCGATAATCCGGTCGTGCTCCTCAGGCTGGGAGAAGGTGAGCTTGGCAAAGCCCACGTCCAGGAAAAAGGCTTGCAGGGTCTCCAGCAGCTTCATATCGGTGCGCTTGTCGGGGGTGAGGATCATGGAAGCCCCCACATACAGGTCGTCGGCGGAGGCGGTAAACCCGCCCCGCTCCTTCCCCGCCATGGGGTGGCCGCCGATGTAGGCAAAGCCGTGTTCCTCCGCAATGGGGGCGATCTGTTCCACCACCACCCGCTTCACCCCGCACAGGTCCACCAGAATGGCGGACTTGGCAATCTGCCCGGCGTGCTCCCTCACCCAGTCCACCGCCGCCTGGGGCCGGATGGCCACCAGCACCAGATCACACTGCGGCAGGGTCTCCCCATCCAGGGGGCCGTCAATGGCTCCGCACATCCGGGCCAGCATCATGGTCTCCTGGTCCAGGTCGATGCCGTATACCGTGTGTCCGGTGCGGTTTTTGATGCTCTTGGCCATGGACCCGCCCATCAGGCCCAGGCCGACAATGCCTACCTTCATGCCTGCCCCTCCATACCTTTAATGGTAGCGTGCAGGGCCAGAAGCTTCCTGGCCAGAGGATCAAAGGCCTCTGGCTTCAGGGACTGGGGGCCGTCGCACAGGGCGTGGGCGGGATCGTTGTGGACCTCAATCTGGAGGCCGTCCGCCCCGGTGGCCACCGCGCCCATGGCCAGGGGCTCCACCAGCCAATACTTGCCGGTGGCGTGGCTGGGATCTACGATGATGGGCAGATGAGTCAGCTTGCGCAGCACCGGGATGGCCGCCAGATCCAGTGTGTTGCGGGTGTAGCTCTCGAAGGTGCGGATACCCCGCTCGCAGAGGATCACGTTCTCGTTGCCCCCGGCCATGACGTACTCGGCGCTCATCAGCCACTCCTCATAGGTGGCGGACATCCCCCGCTTAATCATAACCGGCTTGTCCTGATGGCCCACCGCCTTTAAAAGGTCGAAGTTCTGCATGTTCCGGGCGCCGATCTGGATCACGTCCACGTCCTTGAACAGGGGCAGGTGGGTCACGTCCATCAGCTCGGTAACGATGGGCAGGCCGGTCTCCGCCCGAGCGGCCTTCAGGTACTCCAGACCGGTCTCCCCCAGGCCCTGGAAGGCGTAGGGGGAGGTGCGGGGCTTGAAGGCGCCCCCCCGGAGCATGGTGGCTCCGCTGGCCTTGACGGCCTTGGCGATGGCCACCACCTGCTCCTCGCTCTCTACTGAACAGGGGCCGGCCATAATGGTCAGGTTTCCGCCTCCGATTTGAGTATTCCCCACCTGGATTACAGTGTCCTCCGGGTGGAACTTCCGGTTGGCGTTCTTGTAGGGCTCCTGGACCCGCTTCACATCCTCCACGATGTCCAGGGCGGCGATCAGGTCAATGTCCAGCTTGGAGGTGTCCCCCACCAGGCCCAGGACGGTGTTGCCCTCGCCGATGCTGGTGTGGATGGTGATGCCCTTGTCCTGAAGCCAGGTCATCAGGCTGTCCAGCTGGCTGGGGTTGTGGTCATGCTTTAAAATAACAATCATTGCGGTATCCTCCTAAAGACTGACAGATTGGTACGAAAAAACCCGCGGCCGGTCCGGCCGCGGGTTCTCTGTACAGTGGTTTCTGCAAAACCGACCTTACACACCCACATATTTGGCCAAACCGAAACAAGCCTTACCCTTAAAAAAGGTAAAGCTAAAGTAGCGGTAATAAGCATTGCAGGTCATGTTTGTCATGTTGCAGGTCCCTTTCGTTCTCAAAGGTTGTAAAAAGCATACCACTTTGCCCGGGAAAAGTGAACTGTCAGTCTCTCTAAAATTCAGCAGATTTATCACCGTCAATTATGGCAATTTGCATTGCAGCGAGACGGTCCACCGAGGATCGTCCCGCCGTTTCCTGTATCTCCCGTCTTGCTCAGGGGTTCAGGCCCAGGCAGCCGTAGTAGATAGCCCCCACGGCCTGGGCAAACTGGGCCACGGTGTAGTCGGGGTGGGCGTCCAGCTGCTTCATGAGAAGTGTGTTGGCCAGGCCGCTGTCGGCGGCGTACTGCCGCAGGGCGGGCTCCCGGCGGCCTGCGCCCTCGCACATCAGCGCAAAGCAGGCGGGCAGCTTGACAAACCGGCCAAACAGGGTACGGTCAGGGGTCTCGGGCTGGAGGATATAGCCGGTCTCCCGCCAGGTGACGGCCAGATACTCCCCCACCTCCCGGAAAATCTCCTGACACACCGGCTGGCCTGCGGCGGCCTGGTTCATAAAGAACTCCAGGCAGGGCTTGCGCATGTCCTCGGGCTGGGTGGGCACCGTCAGCAGCTCCCCCTCCCAGCGGAACAGGCCCCTGTCCATCGCCTCCCGAAGGACCTCCGGTGCCTTCTCCGGCAGCCACTTGGCCGCCAGGCGGAAGACGCCGGACTGGCCGGTGTACCGCTGGAGGGTACCGGGGAGGGCGGTGTTTACGTTGTTGACGCTGCGGGCGTCGTCGGAGCTGTAACCCCGCTGGACATGGCTGCCCAGGTCGATGATAAAGTTGTAGACCTCCAGGGGGATCTCCGGGATGGAGCCGTCAGGCCGGACCCAGCCGGTGCCCAGCTCGGTGCCCAGGGTGTGGGCGAAGAAGCCCCTGGACACATCCCCACCCCCGGCTGCCTGCTCCACTGCGGCGGCAAAGGCGGCCATAGGCCCATCGTTGGTGTTCATCACAGGACCGCCCTCCACCACATAGGCGGCCAGCCGGCTGTTCAGGGCGGTAATTTCCGCGAACTGCTCCTCATAGTCCAGCTCGGGGTTGTCCCGCAGGCCGTGGGTCTTGTGGGTTTCGCCGCCCACAATACGGTTCTGAATCACCACATCGGGGAAGCACAGGCCGATGGCGTCAAAGCTGCGCAGGTCTCCTCCGGCGGCCTGCTCCATGGCCTCCGCTCCCCGCTCCATCTCGGTTAGGGTGGCGTGCTTACCCAGAGCGGTACGGTCGATCTCATCCTGCCGCCCGGCCCGGTACAGGCTGCCCGCCGCCCGGAGCAGGCGGGCCAGCAGCAGCAGAGGGCCGGTGATCTGCTCCGCCAGGGGGTAGGAGGCGGGGAACCAGTCAAATTCCTTGCACAGGGCCAGCTGTCCATCCACGCTGACAGCCAGCTTTACATCAGTGCCGCCAATGTCCATGCCCAGTACCATCCGGCCCCGGGTCATGGTGGGCAGCCTGTCAAAGACGGGCCGGCCCGTCACCGCCGCGGGGGGCTCTACCGCCGGCTCCTCCTTCACGTCGTGGACTCCGAAGGAGAACTTCTCCTCTCCGCCGAGCAGCACCGCCAGCACCCGCTCGTTGACGTTGAGACACTTGCCGTAGCCGGTGCGTGCGGTCTTGTCCCGCTCCAGCTGGAATACCCGTCCCAGCCCCTGGGCCAGGTCCAGGGCGGCCTTGTCCGACTTGTCCAGGTACATGTCAATGCCCACCCCTCCCAGGGAGGACAGCAGGTTATACACATTGGCGTAGACATACTCCGCCACAAATTTTTCCTCGTCCTCCCCTACCGTCTCGGGCAGACGCAGGTCAAAGGCCCGGACAGACCGGTCGTAGAGGGTGACATGGAGGTGGAAGGGGCGGGTCCCCCGGGCCTGGAAGGCCTCCCGGACGTCGGTAATATACACGCTCTGGTCGTTGGCCGCCTTCTCCAGGAAGGTTTTCAGCATAGCCAGTCACTCCTTTATCATGTGGGTGATGCCCTCGTGGGCCAGAAGCGTAATGTCCACCAGAAACTAGTCTGTCACCAGCAGCACAGCCGCCACAGCCCAAGCATACAGCAGGATTATACCACAGGACGGGCGCGGGGTCCAGCCCTTCCGGGTTCGTAGGGGCGCACAATGTCCGCCCCTGCGTAAAATCTGCGAAAGAGACACTCTCACAAGAAACAGCCCCTTGTCAGAACCAACTGAACTTGCTATAATAGCTTGGCAAAATCTGTCGCCGTCGGCTTTGCAGAAAGCGGCGGAAAAGGAGGAGACTATGAAGACACACAAACGTATCCCGGCCCTTCTGCTGACCGCGTCTATGGCGCTTTCCATGCTCACGCCGGCATGGGCGGCGGAGAAGGCCGGCACGGCGACCGGAGAGCTCCAGGCCACCGTGCGCATCGACTACAGCCAAAGCATGGAGGTGCTGCGTAAGCGAAACATCCAGGCGGAGCTGTTTCAGGGGCAGAGCTCCCTGGGGAAGGTCATCCTGACCGAGGCCACGCAGACCCAGCTGACCGGCTGCACCGCCAAAGTGTCCCTGCGGGACCGGCTGGGCGGCGAGCGCACCGGCACCGCCGACCCTGGAGCACTGGACCTGACGGTAACAGGTCTGCCCCAGGGGGACTATACCCTCCAATTTACCGGCAACGGCTACGCGCCCTGCAAGGTCCCCTTTACCATTAAGGACTACAGCCACTACATCGAGGTGGGCACCGGCGACGGTACCTTTGCCTTGGGCGATTTTGACAGAAACGGCAAGGTGGATACCAAGGACCGTGACGCTCTGACTGCCGCTTTAGGCAGCACCAGCGCGGACAATCTGGCCAAGTACGACCTGAACGGTGACGGACGGATCGACATTGTAGACCTGGCCTATGTCAACCACAACGTCAACACGCCAGCCGTCTCCCCCACTGTGTTGGACACGGTATGCGTTGGCGTTCAAGTGAATAGCAGCCAGGCAGCGACAGACCTGAACAATGCCGGCACCACCGTTACCAGCGGCAGCCTGGACAGCCTGTTTCAGGCCGGCGGCGGCGCCACGTTTAAAAACAACGCCGGACAGGGGAACGTGGTGATCCCCATCCCCCTGAACAACACGGTGACCGCCGAAAACCTCCAGATCACCACGCCGGACACCGGCAGCGGCTCCATCCAGGCGGGAACGGTGGAGGTGGAGTATGAGGGAGGTTCCATCTCCCGCACCTTCTCCTTTGACAACAGCCGTTACGCCAACGTCCACGCCATCTCCCCCGACCCCGGGCAGAATGTAATCACCATCCCCCTGGGCAAGCGGGTAGCGGTGAAGAAAATCACCATCACCGTCACCAAGACGGCAGGCGGAGAGTACGCCACCGTGGAATCTATCCGCTTTTTGCAGGATATCGTCCCTGAGGACCTGACGGAGCCCAACAGCCTGGTGAAAAACCTCAGTGCCGTCCCGGGAGACAGCCGGGTGTCGCTGAAGTGGAATGCCCTGCCCAACGTATCTGGCTACCGGGTGGAGTACTGGGAGAAAGACAAGGAGAGCGCCCGCCGTCAGCTCAATGTGGACGTGCCCCAGGCCCAGATCACCGGGCTGGACAACCTGAAGACCTACCGCTTCACCGTCACACCCACCGACGGCGCCTGGCAGGGCCAGACCTGCGCCCCCGTCGAGGCCACTCCTCAGCCCGCCAAGGCCCCCTCCGCCCCTGACATGGTAAACGTTTCCCCCTTGGACGGCCAACTGAGCGTATCCTGGAAGAGGGGGGAAAACGCGGTGTGGTATGAGGTGTACTACACCGATCAGGCCAACGCCCCTACCTCCTCCTATAAACAGGCTGGCGAGCAGGTGACTGCCACCAACCTGACCATTCCCAATCTGGTCAACGGGACCACCTATTATATCTACGTTGTGGCCGGCAACGACGCCGGCCGAAGCGGCCCCTCCAGAATTTCCGAGGGCACCCCCAAGGCCACCGACTACAGCCGCCCGGAGGGTATCCCCACCGAGGGCATTCTGGAGGGCGGCAGCATCGAAAAGATGTGGCTGGCCGACAGCGGAAACGTCTCCCCCAGCTCCTACTCCTCCGCCCAGCCCTTCAAGCCCGAGAACATGTACGACGGCGACCTGCGGACCCACTGGACCTCTCAGAGCTGGGATGACGGCAACTGGGCCCGAAACAAGCAGGTGTTCGCCTCCTTTAAGGAGCCGGTGGACATCAGCAGCGTCATCTGGGTGCCCCGGCTGGACGGGAGCTACGCCAGCAACCTGCGGCTCTACACCGTCACCGTCTGGCGGCAGGGCGACGACCTGAAGGGCCCTGGAACCCTGGTCTCCCCCGATCCCCTCCGGGGCGGCAGCGCCTCCGACCACAACACCTGGCTCAATGTGGGGAACAACCCCGGCGTGACAAAATTTGCCGTGCTGCCCTTCGAGCCCACCACCGACGTGGTCCAGGTGGCCATCACCATCGAGCAGATGGACTATTCGGCGGTCAGCCTGTCTGAGCTGATGTTCATGGAGTATGACCCGGCCCACAGCCTGCCCGACAACATCGCCGCCCTCTTTGCCAGCGAGCTGCGCACCCAGCTGAAAACCGGCGTGGCCCAGGCGGACATCGACGCCCTCAAGGCCCGGCTGAACAGCGACGAGATTAACTACTATCTGAACCCCGAAACCCTGGCCGACGAGCTGGCCCTGGCCCAGGAGCTGCTGGATACCAAGAACAGCAGCGGCGTGGTAGTGGACGGCATCCAGTCCCGGAGCAGCGGCGCTGACAGCGCCAAATACGGCCAGGGGGGCAGCGACCTCCAGCCTTTGGGCGTGGCCGTCAGGGCGGGCCAGGAGATCACCGTCTACGCCTCCGGCATCCCCGCCGGGGAAAAGGTGCCCCTCTTTGCCACCCAGTTTAACGCCGAGGCCTCCACCTGGCGGACCCAGGTGGGCGAACTGGTCAACGGCCGGAATATCCTCACCGTTCCCACCATCGGCAGCCAGGCTACCGAGCGGGGCGGCAGCCTCTATCTGACCTACAGCGGCTCCAGCCCCAAAGCCATCCAGCTCCACGTCCGCCGGGCGGTGGATATCCCCGCGCTGGAGCTGTCCGACTGGTACAGTCTGAGCGAGACCGTCCGCAGGGACCGCATCGGGGCCTACGTGGACGAGCTCACCGCCTATGTGTCCGCCCAGAATATCACCAGCGGCAACGCTCAGACCAAGTGCCTGAACGTGACGGAAATCTCCACCCCCACTGTGCTGCTGTCCCTCCCCGCCTCTGCCGTGCTGGGGGCCAACAGCGCCGACCGCAGCGGCAAGGTGGAGAATCTGTACCAGAACGTGCTGGCCTGGGAGGATATCATGCACATCTGCAAGACCACCCAGGGCATTAACAACACCTATGGCAAGAACGATATGACCTCCCGCCAGAACATCCGGTGTATGCAGATGTTCGCCGGAGCGTTCATGTACGCAGCGGGTAACCACATCGGCATCGGCTACGGCTCCTGCGCCGGTGTGGTCAGCGGCCTGCCCATCGCCAGGCTGCCCGCCGGGGCCACCGTCAACAGCCTGTTTGGCTGGGGCATTGCCCACGAGATCGGCCACAATATGGATAAGCTGGGCCAGGCAGAGATCACCAACAACCTCTATTCCCTCATGGTCCAGACCTTCGACGGGAAGGACAACACCCTCCCCTCCCGCCTGGAGAACAGCGGTAAATACACCGCCATCTTCACCAAGACCGCCCAAAGCCAGCCCGGCGCGTCCAACGATGTATTTACCCAGCTGGGCATGTACTGGCAGCTCCACCTGGCCTACGACGGCAAGCAGAGCGAAACCCAGGGCCCCATGTGGTTCTACAACCGTTTCTTCCAGGACTGGAAGGCGGGCACCTACACCGCCGGAGCCCAGTCCTACGATGACAAGGTGGCCCTCACCGCCGCCGGCGTGGTCAAAAAGGACCTGACCGAGTTCTTTGAGCGCTGGGGTATGTCTCTCAGCGACACAACCAAGGATAAGCTGAAATCCTATAAAGAGGAGGAGAGCCGCGCCCTCTGGTATCTCAGCGACCAGAGCCGCCGGGAGCGCCTGAACGGGACCAGGCCCGCCACAGGCACTCTCACCGCTACCGCCCAGCTGAAGGGCGACAACACCGTTGAGATCACCGTCACCCCCGCCATCACCGGCAAGGTCCAGGGCTACGAGATCATCCGCAACGACAAATCCATCGCCTTTGTCGTCCCCGGAACGGACGGAGCGGTCAGCTATGAGGACGTGATCGGCTCGGGCAACCACCGGATCTACCAGTATAAGGTGACCGCTTACGACATCCTGAGCAACCGGATCGGCTCTGCCGACGCCGGTGAGGTCCGGGTAGCCTATGACAAGCTGGTGGACCCCTCCACCTACACCATGACCCGGAATGGGGATGCCGTCACCTTCACCCTGAAAAACGCCGCCCCTGTCACCGGCTTTAAGCTCACCGGCGATACCCTGCCTCAGGACGAGTACACCGTGACCGTAGTCACCGAAAAGGACAAGACCCTCACGGCACGCAAGGGGACCTTTGGCGCCAGCGACTCGCTGGAGGGCGGCTTTGTGTCCTACTTCAACAACCCCAAGGCGGACAGCGGCGACACCAGCATCTACACCTACGACGCCAAGACCGTCGCCATCACCAACATCCCCGAGGGCCTGGAGAACAATCTCCAGCTAATCAGCTATGCAGAGGATGATATCTCCTTCTATTCCGACGCCGCGATGGGTCTGCTGGCTGAGGACTGGCAGTATGCCGATGGGGAGAAGGACCTGCTGAAGCAGGGGACACTGGTCATCCTGGGCAGCTACCGGGGCGACCCCGTGTGGTGTACTGCGGAGGTCTGGGGCCGGTTCCGCAATGCCGACGGCACCGTGACAGAGCGGGCTGTGGAAGGGGATACGATTCTCCTGGCGGACCCTGCGTCTCTCTACGGCGACGCCAGCGACATCAGCGACGGCCTTCTGATTTTCACCCCGAAATACCAGAATATCTCTGAGCTTCCTGAGGCAATCTGCTTGAAGCTTTTCCGCACCGAAGTACCCACAGACGCCTCCAGCCGCCGGGTGACGGCCCAGACCCTCTGGACCAGCACCTATGACGGCAGCGATCTGCCCACAATTCATTTGGAGGAGGCCCCATGAAACATTTACTTCGATCCCTCTGCGCTCTGGTCCTGACCGCCGTCCTGCTGTGCCCCGCGGCCGCAGCGGCGGACAGCCCCGTTTTGCACATCCAAGGCGGAAGCGGCTCGGGGAGCGCCCAGCTCACCCTGCAAAACCTGGGAAACCGGGAGGTCAACAGCGTCCAGCTTGAGCTCACCCTGGACGGAAGCTACCCCCAGGCCAGCTTCTCCGACGGGGGGACCGCCGGCAAATACAGCCACTGCAAGGTGGATGCCTCCGGCACGCAAACCACTATCACCCTCTACATCGACTCGGTAAAAACCCTGAACCAGGGCGGCACGGCCTCTCTGGGCACCCTGACGCTGGGCGGCGGCTACACCGCCCCCAGCTCCGCCAAGCTTACAGTGTTGAACCACGGTCTTGGCACCAGCGGCCCTGAGAGCACAATTCCGATCCAGGTGGGCTCAAACAGCTCCTCGGGAGGGTCGGGCGGCAGCTCCTCCTCCGGCTACCCTGTCCGGGTGACCAGCGGCGGACACGGCACCCTCACCGCCCGGCCAAACCGCGCAGAGCGGGGGGATACGGTGACCATCACCGCCCGGCCGGACAGCAGCTATCGTCTGTCTGAGCTGACCGCCACCGCAGGGGGCCGCCAGCTCGCCCTGAACGACAAGGGAAACGGAAGCTTCACCTTTACCATGCCCGGCTCGGCGGTGGAGATACAGGGCGCTTTTACCGCCTCCGCTTCAGCGGACCTGCCCTTTGCCGACGTGGCGAAGGGCATATGGTACTACGACGCGGTACAATTCGTCTACGAAAACAAGCTGATGGCCGGCACCGGCGAAACCACCTTCGGCCCGGACGCGGCCATCAGCCGTGGGATGATTGTCACCATCCTGCACCGGCTGGCCGGCTCCCCCGATGTCGGGACCTCCGATTTCACCGACGTACCGGCCAACCAGTATTACTCCGACGCGGTGGCCTGGGCCGCCGCCAACGGGGTGGTCAGCGGCTACGGCGACGGCCGCTTCGGCCCCAACGACCCCATTACCAGAGAGCAGATGGCCCTGATTCTCCAGGGCTACGCCCGTCTGGAGGGCAAGGACGTGAGCGCCCGCACCGACCTGTCCGTCTACACCGACGTGGGAGCGGTCAGCAATTACGCCCTGGAGGCCATGCGCTGGGCTCGGGCCGTGGGCCTGATCAACGGCACCAGCGACACCACCCTCACGCCCCGCGGCACCGCCACCCGGGCTCAGGCCGCGGTCATTCTCCGGGGTTTTTGTGAAAATGTAGTGTCCGACTGACGGCATGAAACCAGACAAAAGGCCTGCGTATCGCTTTTCACGATACGCAGGCCTTTCGTTATCCCTGGCAGCGCAGACCGTTACTGGTAGCTGTACCATCCTTTTCCGCTCTTTCTTCCCAGCTCGCCCCTGATGACCTTGTCGATGACCAGGGGGCTGGGGGCATCGTTGGGGTCGCCACTCTCGGCGAAGCGGTCCCGGCGGACATAGTAGTTCACGTCCAGGCCGGTCATATCCATCAGCTTGAAGGGGCCCATGGGGTAGCCCAGGCCCTTCTCGCAGGCGGTGTCGATGTCCTCCACCGAGGCGATGCCCTTCTCCAGCAGCAGGCAGGCCTCCCGGGTGACGGCGGCGTTGATGCGGTTGGCCACAAAGCCGGCAATCTCCTTCTGGATGACGATGGGGGCTTTGCCGGTCTTCTCCCCGAAGGCCCGGGCGCACTCCACCGCCTCGTCGCTGGTGTGGGGGCCCTTGACCACCTCCACCAGCTTCATCACCAGGGCGGGGTTAAAGTAGTGCAGGTTCATCAGCCGCTCGGGGTGCCGGGTGACCCCGGCCAGCTTGGAGCTGACCAGATTGGAGCTGTTGGTGGCCAGAATGGCGTCCGCCTTGACAATTTTGCTGATCCGGCCGAAAAGCTCCTTCTTGATTTCCAGGTCCTCAATGATGGCCTCCACCACCAGGTCGGCGTCCTTCACGCCCTCGTCCACGTCGGTGGTGAAGGTGAGACGGGAGGATACGGTGTCGGCCTCCTCCTGGGTGATGCGGCCCTTGTCCACCCGGCCCTTCAGGTAGTCGGCGGCCCAGGTCTTGGCGCTCTCAACAGCCTTCTCAAAGGAGTCGGTGAGGACCACCTGATAGCCCTCTTTCCGGCCGTTAAGGGCGGTGTTCATGGCGATCTGCCGGCCCATGGCCCCGGCGCCGATGACGGTTACATGCTTGACGTCTTCGATTTTCATAAAAATACCTTCTTTACGGCTTTGTAGGGGGCGGCCTCCGGGCCGCCCCGATTAGCGGGCCGCCGAGGGCGGCGGCCCCTACGGAGGGAAGATCACACCCGCTCAATGAGGGCGGCCATGGCCTGTCCGCCGCCGATGCACAGGGTGGCCAGACCGATCTTGCCGCCGGTGCGTTTCAGGCTGTGGAGCAGGGTGACGATAAGCCGCACACCGGTGCAGCCCAGGGGGTGGCCCAGGGCGATGGCCCCGCCGTTGATGTTGACCTTACTGGGGTCCAGGCCCAGGTCACGGACGCAGGCCACCGACTGGGAGGCAAAGGCCTCGTTGAGTTCAATCAGGTCGATCTGCTCCAGGGTCATGCCGGTGCGCTCCAGAATCTTGTTGGTGGCATAGTAGGGGCCGTAGCCCATGATGGCCGGGTCCAGGGCGGCGGTGGTGATGTCGATGATCCGGGCCATGGGCACAAGGCCGGTCTCCTGCACCTTCTTCTCCGACATGAGCACCAGGGCGGCGGCTCCGTCATTCAGGCCGCAGGAGTTGCCGGCGGTGACGGTGCCCCCCTCCTTCACGATGGATTTCAGCCTGGCCAGCGCCTCCATAGAGGTGCCGGGGCGGGGGAACTCGTCAGTGTCAAAGATGAAGGTGTTCTTCTTCTCCTTCACCTCAACGGGAACGATCTCCTCCTTGAAGTACCCGGCCTGAATGGCGGCGGCGGCCCGGCGCTGGCTCTCCACGGCGAAGGCGTCCTGCTCCTCTCTGGAGATGTTAAACCGCTCGGCCACGTTCTCCGCCGTCCGGGTCATGCTCAGCCCGGTGCCGTAGATGGAGGCGGGGGCGGCGGTGCTGCCGGCCTCAATGTTGGAGTCCACCAGGGTGTTCTTGTTTCCACCCCAGCGGCTGCCCCGGAGGTAAATGGGGGCGCGGCTCATGTTCTCGGTGCCGCCGGCCACAATGGTGTCCGCCTGACCGCACCAGATTTCCTGGCAGCCGCACAGGGTGGCCTGCATGGCGGAGGCGCACAGGCGGTTGACGGTGAAGCCGGGGACGGTCTCAGGCAGGCCGGCCTCCAGCGCCACGCAGCGGGCGATGTTGCTGGCCTCGGTGCTCTGGCGGACCTCACCCAGGATGACCTCGTCCACCAGGTCATCGGCCACGCCGGAGCGGTTGAGGGCCTCACGGACCACCAAAGCGCCCAGCTGGTGGGCGGGGACGCTTTTCAGGGAGCCGCCATACTTGCCTATGGCGGTGCGCACCGCCCCCATAATGTATACGTTTTCCATTTCAGGTTGCTCCTTTCAGGCAGACAGGTCACAGCAGCTCCGCGAAGGACTGGATACGGGTGCGCAGCTGCTCCACACTGCCGCTCTGCTGGTCGATGCTCACGGTTACGCACTGGATGCCCACCCGGCGAAGGTCCTCCTCCAGGAACGGCAGGTCATACTCCTCCGGGTCGCAGAACTTCATCAGGCCGGTAAGGACGCCCTGTGCCCCCGTCTCCTGGCACATCCGGGCCAGCATCTTGCCCCGGGGCTTGTCCATCTCGTGAATCAGGCTGCACCCTTTGCGGGCGTTCCACTGGAGGGTCAGCCGTTTCAGGCCGCCGCCCCCTGTGACAGGGGTGTCGGTTCGGTACTGGCGGCTCTCCTGGGCCAGGTCGTCCCCCACCACGGCCAGCTGATTCTCGGCCAGGATGTCCAGCACCTCATTGGGCTCGAAGGCGATGCCGGTGAGGATAATTTTCTTGCCGGTCCAGTCGTGGACGGGCTGCTCCCGCAGAGCAGCGGTAATCTCCTTTACAATAGCAGTGTGCTCCTCCTTCTCAAAGAAGAAGGCGCTTTTAAATACGGTGTGGCGCACCCGGGGGGTGATCATGTCCAGGTGGTCGTTGGCCACCTGGGCAAACTCCCGCATGGCGGCGTTGTGCCCGTTGTAAATCTCGATGGTGCGGCACAGGGCCTTCTCATTCATCATCTGTCCGGTGACGGTGGACAGGATGGTGAGCACCGTCTCATACTCGCTGATGAGGTAGTCCACGCTGGCGGGGGAGGTGCGGTTCTGAGGGTAGACGATGGGGACCATGGGGATGGAGGGGACGCCAAAACGCCAATTCTGGGTCATGCACCGCAGGGTGTCGCAGATGGCGGGGATAATCACTGCGGACAGCCCCTCATAGACCCCGTTCAGGGCGAACTCCAGGTTGGCCTGCATAATGGGGCAGGCGAAGGCGGGAAGATAACTGGTTACCTTCTGGAACTCGGTCTGACCGCCCCACAGACCCATGGGGATCATGCCGGAGGCGTGGACCAGCTCCTCGGGGGTGTAGGGGGCGAAGCAGCCCACCACCTTCTTGCCCTGCTTTAAGTAGTAGTCCAGCTGCGCCCTGGGGTTGTCGCAGGCCGCCTGAAGCCGGGCCAGGTTTTCACGCAGTTCAGCCATTGTTCTTCGCCTCCTTGTTCAGCTTCATCACTTCCACCAGGCCCTGGATGCGGGTCTCAAACTGGGCCTCGCTGTAGTTGCGGTAGTCGGCCTGGTCCCCGTCGAAGGAGGTGAAGGGGACCCCCGCCTGCTCCGACAGCTGGCGCTGGACCTCCATCATCTGGCAGTCCATCACCTTGCAGCTGCGGTTGACGTGGTAGATGGTACCCTCGCAGTCGAAGCGCTTCAGCGCCTCGAGACGGCGGCCAATCATAGTGGTGGCGTTGTCGCCGTTTGTGGAGGCGAAGCAGTAGGCCCGGGCCATGCCGTCCAGGTCGTCATACTCAATGGCCCACGCCTTGCCGTAGCTGGAGGCCACCATGTTGATGCCGTACTTTTTCAGGGTGCGCAGGTTGTGGCTCAGGTAGGGCCAGCAGGCGATGCCGTCCCAGGACACCCGGAACTCCTCCTCCACAGGGAAGGTGGACTTGCCCAGGCGGATGTTCTCCTCCATCTCCGCGTTGAGCTGCTCCATGATGGCGGTGGTGGAGGTCTTGCCCCGGTTGCACACCATAGCGGACATGTAGTTGAACAACTCAAAGCCGCCGATGGGGGCGGGCTTGTGGTCCAGCAGGCCGTTGGCCCGCTCCCACAGGTAGCTGTTGCGCTGGGAAATCTTCATCACCTCCCTGAACCGCTCCTCGTCCCAGGTCTTGCCGGTGAAGGCGCACAGGTCCTGAATCAACTGGTCGATCTGGGCCCGGACGTAGCGCACCCGGGTCTCGGTAACGTAGTCGGAGGGGTTGTAGCAGGTGTCGATGAAGAAGACGGGAATGTCCATCTGCCGGGCCAGATTTTCGTACCACTTGGTCAACTGGTTGCAGATATTGTTGGTGAGCAGCAGAAAGTCGGGCTTGACCATCTTCCCCCCGTCGGGCAGTTCCACCTCGCTTTCGCCGTTGAGGACGGCGGCGTAAGCCAGGTTCAGCTTGGCATAGGCACACAGGTCGTTGGAGTAGCCCAGAGGCCCCTCGCACTCCTGAAGGAAGGGGTCGGCCTGGTGCCGGGCGGCAATGCCGGCGGCGTGGTTTTCCGGGTAGAGGACGTTCAGGCCCAGGGTCTCGGCGATCTCCTGGGGAAAGATGGAGGCGGACCAGCCCACCTTCTCCCCCCGCTCCTTGGCCAGGCGGGCATTCTCAAACAGGGCGGCGGTCTGCTCCCCGATCATCAGCATGGATTTGGGCTTGGGGCGCTTGGGCTTGGGAGGGGGCGCTATCTGCTCCGTCCCGGGATTGACAACAGGTTCACTCATGTTTCTTCTGCCTTCCTTCCAGAAAATTAGCGGATCTCCTTGGCCTCATACATGGCGGCGATCTTCTCCTCCGAGTAGCCCAGCTCCTTGAGGACCTGGGCGGTGTCCTGGCCGATGGGGCCGGAAATCTTATAGCTGAACTGCTCGGGGTCCACGCTGCCGAAGTGGACGGGGCCGTTGACAAAGACGGTCCTGGTGCCGTCAGAGTACTCGTAGTTGTGAACGTAGTGGTTGGCGATGGCCTGGGGGTCGTTGGGCACATCCTTAAAGTGGCGCAGCACCTCATGGGGCAGGTCGTGCTCCTCCAGAAGCTTGTCCCAGTAATCCACCGGATGCCGGGCAAAGACGCCGTCAAAGATGCGGGTGAGCTCGGCCTTATTGGCGTAATAGGCGGCGGCAGTGGAATACTTGGGGTCGGTGGCAATCTCAGGCATACCGATGAGCTGGCAAAACTCAGGGAAGCGGCGGTAGTCGATGACGGCCAGGTAGAGCCACTCGCCGTCAGAGCCCTGGTAGGTATTGCTGCCGGCGTGGCCGCAGTCGTAGCGGTCCCGGGGCAGCTTGCGGCCGTTGAAGCCGTTTAAAATGCCGGTGGAGCCGATGAAGGAGCCGATCTGAAGCAGGGAGACGTCCACCTTGTCCCCCTCCCCGGTGCGCTCCCGGCGGAACATGGCGGCAGCGATACCGCCGGCCAGGGCCACCGCCACGCTGTGGTCGCCCACGCCGCCGATAGGCACCAGGGGGCCGGCGCCGGCGGGGGGCAGGTCGGCCATCAGACCGGAGCGGGAGAAGAAGGCGGTGTAGTCATAGCCGGGCCGGTCCTTGTCCGGGCCCTTGTCGCCGTAACCCAGCACGGAGGCGTGAATCAGCCGGGGGAAGCGGTCCTTCAGCTGCTCATAGGCCAGGCCCATCCCCTCCAGGGCCTGGACCCGGTAGTTGGTCACCAGGATGTCGGCCCCCTCCAGCAGCTTTATCATGGCCTCGTGGCCCTCGGGAGTGCGCATGTTCAGGCCCACAAAGCGCTTGTTCAGGTTCTGCATGTCGAAATTGGGGTTGGCGTCGGGGGTACAGGGGGACATGGTGGTGCCCGCCTGCTTGCGCCAGGCGTCGCCGTTCATGGACTCCACCTTAATCACGTCCGCCCCCCACTCGGCCAGAATGCGGCCCGTCATGGAGGCGGCCAGCATGGTGGACAGCTCGACGACTTTAATTCCTTCAAATGGTTTCATAAAAATCCTCTCCTGAAAAAATTATTTCCCCTGGAACTGAGCGGCCCGCTTTTCCAGGAAGGCGGCGGTGCCCTCTTTCCGGTCCTGGGTGCTGAAGGCGACGGTCTGAGCCAGCCGCTCGATCATCAGGCCGGTGTTCATGTCGGTCTCATAGCCCAGGTTGATGCACAGCTTGGCCAGGGAGGTGGCCACAGGGCCCTTCTTCATAATCTGGGCGGCCAGGTCTCTGGCGCAGTCCATCAGGGCCTCCTCATTGTCCTCGGTGACGTGGTTGACCAGGCCGATGGCTGCGGCCTCCTCGGCGGAGATGATGCGGCCGGTGAAAATCAGCTCCTTGGCACGACCCAGGCCCACCAGACGGGCCAGCCGCTGGGTGCCGCCCGCGCCGGGCATGATGCCCAGCCCCGTCTCGGGCTGGCCGAATTTGGAGCGTCTGGTGGCCACACGGATGTCGCAGGCCATGGCCAGCTCACACCCGCCTCCCAGAGCGTAGCCATTGACGGCGCAGATGGTGGGCTTGTACAGGTCCTCCACCATCTTCAGGCTGAGGGTGGCGGTGCCGTCCATCTGCTTCATGTAGTCCCGGTCGTGGATCTCCCGGATATCCGCCCCGCTGGCCAGGGTCTTGCCCCCCTTGCCCGAGATGATTACCACCTTGACCTCCGGGTCGCTCCCCGCCCGCTGTACTCCGGCCTGTATGTCCCGCCACATGCCGGGGCTCAGGGCGTTGCGCACATCCGGTCGGTTCAAAGTCAGATACAGAATACCGTCCTTTACCTCATACAAAACATTTTCTAATTCCACAATTATCCCTTTCCAGTCTGTTTTGGCTTGTTTTACTGTCTAAAAGTGTCCTGCCATCACATAGGTAGCCAGCGTGGTAATGTCGTATACCGGCATATCTGTCGCCATAGCGACTGCATACGCATAGGGCGGCATATTGGTACACTCCAGAACGATTGCTCCCACTTCAGGATGCTCATGTACCATTCTTTTGGCAATGCCTACTACGTCATGTTGTGCCTGCTGAATGTTCAAATGCTCTGAGTTCTTAACAAAAATATCATGAAAATGGGACCCCTCCATGCCATATACAACCTTTGGGATTTGATCAATACCCGCGCCCTTAAAGTGTCGTTCACTTAAATTACGACTATCCGCCGTCAATATCCCAACACACTTATTAGGAGGCAAACAGTTATACGCCAGAGAAACCTGAAGTAATGAGGAGGTAAAAAGCGGGATATGCACCTTTTCAGCCAGTTCTTTTTGAAACATTGCCATAAAGCCACAGCTCGTTGTGATGGCATCAACACCCTCACGCTCCAGCTCTAAAGCCCCCTTGATAAAAGGCTCCAGCAGGGCATAGTCTCCCTCTAATACCACACGCTGCGGACTGGCTCCCTTGATTATGAGCTTTTTAACAGGAAACGGAAATGTATTTGGGCTTCCCACATCACCCGTAATACGCGGAAATTTGCTATCCAGCATTAAAATCCCGAGGGTTTTCTCTTTTGCCACATTCTTCTTCATGGGCATAGTCAAAACAAGAAGAACACACCAACCGCCAACAGTGCGGCACACATAGGTAAACAGTACATCATGGATTTCATCGGGTCCACTTTTTTACCAAACTGCGAGGCCACTAAACCGACCACCACAAACCCACACAGATTAGCGCCTGGCAGACATTGACCCGCTGTCGCTACATGGGCGCCCACCAGTGCGGAGTGGATCGGAGTAAGCCCGGAGGCAATCAGGGCCGGACCAAAGAAAGAAAAGATAACATTCTGACAAGTCGATTGAGAGCCGGTAAGCATGCCAAGCAGCAGCATGGCCATAACGCCGCCAATCTTAAGCACATGGATATCTAACCCTTGGCAGAACTCGGAAACAATTTCAATGGATCCAGCAGAATAGAAGCTGCCCAGCATAAATGCGCAGCATATTTGCAGCATAACAGTATTTTGAACTTTACCGATGCCATCCCGGATAATATGCCGGCTGTTTTGCCTGACAACCGGGAAAATGTATGAGAAAACAAACGCGCAGGCGATGGAGATTACCACACCGTTTGTGATGCCACCCAAAATTGTAACATTACTAAGCCAGTGGTAGAGAGAAATACTTTCCCCCTCGGCCACAGATAAAAAGTGAATATTTTGTAGGATAACAGGCCCTAAATCTACGGAAATTGGGCTCTTAACCGTGCGAAGCAGGATAACAATGATTAAAAAAGCGACAGGGATCAGGGAGCGCCAGTTTTGGCGGAGAATCTGTCCCGCAGTTTGATTCGCAAATTTGATTTCTATGTCCTTGTTAGTCCCGGGAAGATTGTCTTTTTTTACCAAAAACACAGAGCTGTATACTGCTGTAACGATCAAAACAAACGTGATTGTGATGTAGCCCATGCTGATTACCTCGTCTGGGTTCGCATTGGTCAGCGCCGATGACAAGGCCAGCGCCTGGGTCATAGGAGGCATAATGGAGCCCACCGAAGCCCCCATAATGATTAGGGCCGCAATTTTTTCATACTCCAAATTCATGGAAGCCAGGATACCAAATGTAAGCATTCCAATTACGGTAGCGGCCGCAATCGAGTCCCCCAGCAGTGAGCCGGCCAGCGTCAGAGCAAGCAGGATGCAAATAACCAGAATACGGGGATATTTTCCGAATTTCGCGGCGAGTGAACCGACGATTGTATCAATCGCTCCCATCTGATTGTTGACTTCCGCAAACAAGCTACCAAAAAGTGAGAGAAAGATAATCCAGGACAGGCGATTCAAGCCGTCAATCCACGAGGAAATCCATATGGCGGGATTAATAATACCAGCAAACAACAGTGTCAAGGCTCCGGCCAACAACAGGCCGGCTTTAATATTTCCGCCAATGAGGGGAATCTTTTTGAACAAAACAATCACCAAGAGAACCAAAATCGGAATTAATACCTGTAACAAACCATTTTCCCCCTTTGATATTGATAGAATACTCACCATCTCATGGAGCCGCTTTTGGGAAGGGGCCGCGCTGGGAATTTCTTCAGCGCGGCCCTCAGGATTTATAGGAAACGATTTGGACTGAAAGAATCAATATTATAGGAAGGAGCTCCATCTACAATGATCTCTGCAATCAATTTTCCGGTAATGGGCGACATGGCGATCCCATCACCTTCATGCCCGGCGGCCATGACAAAGCCCGATAATGCGTCTACCTTTCCCAACATGGGAAGCCCATCCGGAGTATAAGGACGAAATCCAGAAAAATATCGGATTACGCTGACATCCTTAAGCGCCGGGAAGAAACGTGCTGCACGTTTCATCATCGTATCAATAGCTTCAAAGGTATTCTCGTCCTCAAACCCTACAAATTCCCGGGTCGCGCCGATCTCAATTCCCCCATCTCTCGTCTGTCCAATACTCATGGACGCACCCAGCTTAAGAATTGTCTGATCTTTAATTGTCTCTGGCCGGAATTTGATCACGTTGTAGAGCGCACACTGCATCATGTTTTTCATAAATGGTCCTACCGGCTCAGTAATAGCAAGTTGTCCCTTGCGCGGTTTGATAGGAATATCCAGTCCTGCGAGTTTCCCCAATTCGCCGGCCCAGGAACCGCAGGCATTGACCACATAATCAGCCCGGATTTCCTCCTTGTTCGTCACGACACCTTTGCACACGCCATTCTCAATAATAAACCCGGTCACCTCTGTATTATTCCGATACTCGGCACCATTCAAAACTGCTGCACTTCGGAACGCAAAGGTCAGCTTGATGGGATTGACACCGCAGCTGAGCGGACAGTACAAGGCTCCGTAAATATCAGGATTCAAGTTTGGCTCTAACGCACAGGCCTCCTCAGCAGATATCATGCGGATATCCACGCCGCTTTTCCGCTGCTCGTCCACAATTGCCGAGAGGATATCCCACTGTTCCTCATTCTCAACCGGCTGCATTCCGCCGCATGCGTCCTCAAACTCAATATCTACACCCAACTCCTGCTCTAGGGTTTTGAACATATTGATGGACTGAATGGCCAGGTCCAGCTGTACACCGGGCTTTTTTGTGTGGTATCCAACCACACCGTCCGTAGCACCGGCAGAACCACTGGCAGAATCTCTGCGCTCCAAAACCAAGACCTTTTTCTGCCTTTTAGCCAGCTGCCACGCAACAGAACTGCCGATGATTCCTCCACCAACAACAATCACATCATACATCCTCGTCCCCTCCAAACGCACCGATCTTAACCGGGCGGGCCGGCATTCTGTTTTTCTGCGGTAAAACATCTGCGGGGTTCTGGCCTGTCTCACGGGCTACAATGCCTTGCACCAGCCGGCCGCAGGTTTTTCCCTGACACAACCCCATACAGGCCCGTGTGCGGCGCTTCACGCCGTCAACAGAAGCAGCGCCGTCCGCAATGGCCTGTACGATTTCCTCCTGGGTCACTTCCTGACAGCGACAGATAATCAGTTCTTCCGCCATGACAATTAAACCCCCTTCATATTCGTTCGAGGCAGCCGCTTCATGCTCCGCACCTCATCTACACATGTAATCGGCACACGCAACCGGATCACCGCAGTCCCGTTGTAAGACGCTGCCTTTGTCACAGCCATCACCGTTCCTTTACAGACGACCTCCCCGGCACGATTGACTGCGTCTACAACCTCACCCTTCTGGGGTAAAGGAAGATATTCAAAGGGAAAATCTACAGTCCCTTCTGTTTCAGAGAAGGACTTGTCCAAAATTGTGATGGCCAAGCCGGGACAGTTTGCCACACACAGCCCGCAGCCAGTACACTTGGCCTCATGGAGGCACGGGAGAGACGTAATTTGCTCCCCGACGGTGATCGCCTGAAATTTACAGATGCCCTCGCAGGGGTTGCAGGGAATTTCCTGCACACACTCTACACAGGCTACTCTGCCTTTTCGCATCCGTTCTTCACTGGGAATGCCAGGGCAGCTTGCCAGCTCCTCAGCAGAAGGAACACCGGTATATTTAACTCCATCCATTACTGGACACCACCTTTCTGCGCCTGATAGTCTGACATACTCTGAAGCTGAGAGGTCTTGGCTGTACGGCGGCGTTCGCCGAACATACCGGAGCGCAAGATATTAAGTCGACCCCGTATTTCCACTTTCTTCTTTTCCGCATCTTCTGCTGTCAGGAATCCCAGCGCCTCCGCTGCGGCAACACCCGCCATATTTCCTTCCTCCATTGCAGAGGACGCCTCCTCTACACCGGTAACATCGCCAGCCACATAGAGCCCTGGGACCGTAGTTTCCATATCTTCGGTATGCAGCGGCACATGTCCGCCAAAGGCGGGGATAAAACAGAATTTGCATCCCGCCATCCAAATCAGCTCTGTCATAGGATTCAGTCCGACAGCCAAACAAACAGTGTCCACATCAAAGGTCTTTTCTGTGCCGGGGATAGGCTTAAACATTTTATCGACCTGAACGAGTTCCACATGCTCTACTTGGCCGTCCCCAGTGACCGCCTTGATCGTGTGGCTGATGTAGAATGGCACGCCAGCTCTACGGATTTTACCTGCATGTACGCCGTATCCGCCAATATTTGGTGCTGCCTCAACCAGCGCAACGACATCTGCTCCTGCCTGCATCAGCTGATAAGAGACAATCAGCCCCACATTTCCCGAGCCAAGCATCAAGATTCGCTGCCCAGGCAATACTCGATTGACATTTATCATTGTCTGTGCAGCACCAGCCCCCATCACACCGGGCAGAGTACTTCCGGGAAAGGCGAGATAATTCTCTTTTGCCCCCGTTGCAACAATGACCTTTTTTGCTTTAATAGTCCAGTGCTGATCATCGTGAATCACACCTAGAGAGCAGTCCTTCTGCATACCATACACCAGTGTGTTCAGCCATACCTCAGCCCCACTTTTTTCCACACGCTCTAAAAGCTGATGCCCAATTGTGTACCCGCGCGTTCCAGCTTGGTGAGCCCGCGAGCCAAAAAACTTGTGAATCTGCTTAAACAGCTGTCCGCCGGGAAGCCGGTTTTCATCCAAAACCAGGACCTTAGCCCCAGCCAGCGCCGCCTGATAGGCCGCACTTAGGCCTGCAGATCCAGCACCTACTACGGCAATATCTACCTCCTTGATTTTCACTGTACCTCCTCCTTCTTCTCAAATGTTCCCAGGCCCTCCTGCGTCTTTACGCACATTCCAGCCCGAACCGGCGTTACACAAGTGCGTGTATTGGGAACACCGTCTACGATCATCATGCAGTCCGTGCATCGGCCAATTGCACAGAATATCCCCCGCTTCTCTTTGCGTTTTGGCGTTGTGCGGAAGGAACGGATGCCCGCATTCATGAGGGCCGCAGCGATCGGCTCGCCCTCCAATGCGGTAATCGGCTGTCCGTCACAGTAGATTGTGACCTCCTTCGTAGTATCCAGTTCGTCTAAAATCGGATGTTCCACAACTCTCATTGATTCTGCACTCCTTTTCATAAAACTATATAGCCCGTTTCCAGTGGTTTTATATGTTTGCAGAGAGCTCCTCTACACACTGACTGATTAGGGTCAAACCTTTTGCGATATCGTGGTCAGAGGCGGCGTAGGAAATACGGATATAATCTTTGCAGCTATCACCCAAACCAATTGCTGGCACAGTAGCTACACCGTAGTTCTCCAGCAGATGCATTGCAAACGCCATGCCATCCATACCGGTTCCGGATACGTCCACCAGAATATAAAACGCACCCTTGGGCAGAATGATTTTTAATTGTTTGATGGCTTGCAGCCTCTCGATCATCGTTGTACGGCGTACCGCAAAGGCGTCCAGCATCTTCTGGACCTCCCGCTCTGTTTGGGGATCATCCAGCGCGTCGATAATTCCCTTCTGAATGAACGTGGGAGAACATGTTGTTGAGTATTGATGGCATTTGATTAACCAGTCAGTCAAAGCCTTGTCGGCGGCTATAAAACCGATCCGCCATCCTGTCATGGCATAGGTCTTGGAAAAGCCAGATACAGTGATTGTGCGCTCCTTCATTCCTGGCAGAGAGGCCATAGAAACAAATTGTGCGTCCTCATAGACCAAGCGGCTATACATCTCGTCGGACAGCACCAACAGATCATACTGAATGGCCAAGTCCGCAATCTGCTCCAGCGCCTCCCGGGTATAAACTGCACCAGAGGGATTGTTTGGGTTGTTGATAATAATCATCTTAGTACGGCCAGTAATTGCCGCTTCAATCTTCGCCGCATTGAGCTGAAAGCCATCCTCTGGGAGCAAAGGTACATCAATAAACTCTCCACCTGCGAACTTCACGAGATTTTTATATGAGACAAAGGCCGGTGTGGGGATGATTACCTCGTCGCCAGGACCGACAAACGTCAAAATTGCGTTGTTTAGTGCCTCCGCTCCGCTTGAGGTAACAAGAATCTCAGTGTTGGGGTCGTAGAGTACGGAGGCTTCCTTTTTCAATTTACGTGCCAGAAGCTCCCGCAGCTGGGGAAGCCCACGATTTGATGTGTAGTGGCTGAAATCGTCCTCAATAGCCTTTTGTGTTGCTTTTTTAATGGTACTAGGTGTCGGAAAATCCGGCTCACCTGCACTGAACGGAATCACAGTACGGCCCTCGCTGCGCAGGGCAGCGGCACGGTCTAGTATGGTGCGAATAGGGGAGGCCTCAAGACGCTTAGTGTAGGGGGCAGCCATTTCTCTCATTGGAAACACCTCTTATCTGAGTTTGATTTTTTAGAAGCTTTGGGGATTTATTTCATTTTTACAGCACCCGGTGGCTTCATACTCTTTTAAGTTGTCCAGGGTAACTTCGATCATATTCAAGATTGCCGTATCAGTGTAGAACGCAACATGTGCGCTGTAAACCGTATCATCTCTTTGCAGCAGTGCCCTGAACACAGGATCATGTATGTCATCCAGCGGTACTTGCTTACGGATGGTGTCTGTCTCATGCTCATATACGTCAAACCCAAAACCGCTGAGTTTCCTGCTCTCCAGTGCATCCAGCACAGCAGGCAGGTCTACCAGGCCGCCACGGGCTGTATTGATCAGCACCGCCCCCTCCTTCATCTTGGACAACGTATCGCTGCAAATGGTGTGGTAACTGTCTTCGGTAAGCGGACAGTGAAGGAAAATAATATCCGATGTCTGCAGTAGTGTTTCTTTCTCAACATAAGTACAAAGTCGGGCTGCTTCAGCATTGGGGAAAGGATCCCACCCTAACACCCTTGTCCCGAAGCCTTTCAGCAGGGACATTGTGACACGGCCAATGCGCCCTGTCCCCAGCACGCCTGCTGTCATCATGCCAAGCTGACGGCCCTTCAAACCCTTTAGGGTAAAATCACCGCTGGCTACCTTCTGATAGGAACTCTTGGCATGCCGCAGTACCTCAAGTGCCAGCATGATAGTGTGCTCAGAAATGGCCTCAGGGGCATAAGCCGGAACATGACAGCATTTCATTCCATAGCGCACAACCGCGCTGTAATCAACGTGATCGCTGCCCGCAGAGCGGCACGCCAGATATCTCACACCCGCAGAGGCCAAGACTTTTGCGACTGGCTCATTTACGATACAGTTTGTCAACAGAATCAGCGCGTCGCAGTCCTTTACATCCCCTGCGGTTTTTTCGCTGAGGGGTACTGCTTCAAACTCAAAGGTAAAGCCATATCTGACCTTTGCTTCCTCATATGTGCTCATCTCATCTGCCTGAACGCCGTAAACTCTTATATGCATTCGCTCTTTGCCCTCCTAAAAAGAATAAACGGTGGGACTACGCATAGTTAAATTCATGCCGGAAGAAGTCCATAACAGCAGTGATGTCCTTGTTTTCCTCGAAATTGTCAGACAGCTTGTTCACCGCATAGGTAACAGGACGCTGCTCCAGCACCTCAACAATGCCCAGGGCAGCCTGATAGCTCATACGCTCCAGAGCCTCGGTGGTAAAGGCGGCGGTGTGAGGGGTGACGATTACATTATCCATAGACAGCAGGGGGTTGTCCTCCTTTGGCAGATTGCCCTCAAAGACATCCAGAGCTGCCCCACGCAGCCGCTTCTCCTGAAGCATCTGGATCAAAGCCGATTCGTCGATTACTTCGCCACGTCCAGTATTGATCAGGAAGGCGCTGGACTTCATCCAGGACAATTTTTCCGCAGACAACAGTTTCTGAGTAGAGCCACTTCCAGGGAGGTGCAACGACAGGTAATCAGCACTGGAAATAACCAGTTTCATATCTGGTGTTAGAACCCCAAAGTCCATCTTCTGTTCCTTGGTAATGCGGCGGCTGTAGCCGATTACATTCATGCCCAGGCCATGGGCCGCCATGCGTGCTACCTGGGTACCGATATTGCCCATACCGATAATGCCTAAGGTTTTCCCACTAACATCGCTGCCATAAACCTTGCGTACATCCATCATTTTACCGTTTTTCAGCCCATTGTGGTAAGTAACTGACTGCTTGGCCAGCATAAGGATAAGGCCGATAGCGTACTCCGCCACAGACCTCTGGTTGGACTCGGCAGCATTGCATACCTGAATCCCTCGCACAGTAGCCGCGTCCACATCAATACCGTCCACGCCAATACCATGCATCGAAACGACTTTCAGCTTAGGGCAGGCATCAAATACCTGTGCAGTAAATTTCCCATTTCGAGTCAATGCTCCATCGCAGTCTGGACACTCCTTCAAAAGTGTAGCTTCACTCGGGCCAGTACCAATGACCAGCTCATATCCATTCTCGCGCAGGAAATTCAGGCCAACATCACTCACAGCTTCGGTAATTAGCACTTTTTTCCTCATGATATTCAGGACTCCTTTGTGAATTTATACCTATATTATACTTTGCGCATCATTCTTTTTTCAATAAACGCTTTGTCATAATAATTCGTAAAACAGTAGACAGTTTGTATCCTCAGATAGCAAAAACAGGTCTATTGACTTTCCGGTTCAAATTTTGTATATTTAACGAAAACTGAAAATCAGGAAACGGAGGGATAAAATTTGGGGCTTACAGTGCAGGACATAATGGGCAAGCGTCTTTTTCAAAGATTGAAACTTTTGGCGGGGGAAAGTGGTGTAAACCGTGAAATACGGTGGTTTAATATTATGGAAATCATGGATAGTCCTGAGAGCGTGGCACCCAACGAGCTGCTTTTTACCACCGGGCATGGTTTTCAAGATTTTAAGCTTTACCAGCATTTAATCCCTCAGCTCTGTCAGCGAAATGTAAGTGGTATTGTGATACAAACAGGCTATTATATCGACAATGTTCCCGCATTTATGTTGGATCAGGCTGAACAGCTCGGTTTCCCTGTACTATCTATCCCTAAAAATATCACCTTTTCTGAAATCCTTCACACTATGATTCAGGTGCTAGCTCCGCCAATGCAGCAGGGGTGGAACAATTTCCAACAGGTAACGCACGGTTTTATTGAAACGATGCTGGCTGAACAGATCAAGCCGTCTCTACCGCAGGACGGCATAAGGGATTCATTGCAGCATGACAAACATAGAATTCAGGTAATGCTGCTGGAGCCAGTGAGCAATTTTGGCATTGACAATGGGAGCCAAAAGGAATTTTTGCTGCAAATCGCCACCTATGTCCAATCCCACAGCAAGTTGAGCGGATACAAAAAGCTGCCCCAGGGAAAATGCGTTTTTTTGATATCGGATACCATCCCAAAATGCCGTTCAATGCTGTATGATCTTACTATCAAGTTCACCCTTCTTTCAGAACAGCTAGGCATAAACTATTACATGGGTGCCGCTGTGCTGCACAATGCACGAGATATCGATGTCACGATAAACCAGGCTATCTATTCCATCGAAAACCTTCGGAATATCCGGGCAAAACGTGGCGTCTGCGCCTATGAAAACAGGAATTTTATTAGGACAGTGGGCCAACTTCACCAAACGGAACGCTCTACCATGCTGGAAAACCAATGGATTCAGTTTCTGCTGGACTATGATCGGGCACACGCAACCAGCTACACGCATACTTTACGGATTTATTTGTACAACAATTGCAATATTACAAAGACTGCCCGGCAGTTATACGTCCACCGGCAGACACTATTGAAACGTCTGGAAAAAATAGAGAAAATCGGCCGGTTCGATTTGGATGATTACTATACGCGCAACTATATGGCGATTACTCTCATGTTCCATGATTATTTTGTATACTGAATTTTTGGGCTGTTGAAAAAGTAGACAAAGTGTATATTTGTTTGTTCTGTTCCTCCTCAAAATGTCTAAACTCTGTTTTTCACCCTTTGACACCGCTTATTTTGAAAGGCTATGTTTGCATTAGGAATTTAAATCGGATATTTCAAAGCTTCAGTTCGTCTTAAAAACAGAGGAGATGGTAAAATGAAATCGATCAAGGATGGATATACCAATTACGGTCAGGACATTGGCATCCTGATGATGTGCACTGTATTTCCACGGTTGATTGGGGATATTGGTAACGCCAGAACTTTTCCATTTCCAGTGCGTTACCATATCGTTGATATTGATCCTCTTAACATGACGGAGAAGAACGCCCATGAGCGGCTGATCTAGCCTTTTATACAAGCTGCCCAAGAACTGGAAACAGAAGGGTGCAAGGCCATTACCACAAGCTGTAGCTTTCTTGAGTGGCTTCCAACGTCAGTTATCCAGTGCGGTTAATATTCCTGTTTTTACCTCTACTCTGATCCTGGTGCCAATGATTCACACAATGCTGGGCCCCAAAAAATCCATCGGCATCCTGACCGAGTGTGCCGACATGGTCTCTGAGCCGTTCTTTCAGCAAGCGGGTTGGTCCTCGCGGGATATTCCGGTCCATGTAACTGGCATGGTCCCTGATTCGGTATTTTCCAAGCTCATCATTGGGGACAATCCCGATGGAGACTGGGAGCAAATAGAGTTGTGTGTTCAGGAGATGGTCCAGCGGCATATGGCCAGTTACCCCGATACGGTGCTTTGCTTCTGGAATGTTCTAATCTTGCCCCTTTTACAAAAACGATTCAAGACATCTCCGCAGTTCCCGTATTTGGAATTAATCAGCTGCTGCAATATATGGATTCATGTATCAATGCTCCCAATTATCGCGCTTTGCAATAGACACTTGTTTTCAAAAAATTCAGTTCCTATCAGAAATTATGAACAGCTCCAGTAACAAACAGGTAACTGACAAAAACCCCCTATGTAGTAATTTAGAACTACACAGGGGGTGTTATTATGGAGGAACGAAGTATTATACTTTAACTCCCCCAAATATTGCTAAGTTTGTCCAGCGGTAGTGTCAAGATTATTTCGCAAATTAGTATGCAGACTCTGGCCGGAATGAAGTCAGCCGGCAATAGAGGTGTCCTCCAGAGCAGCCTCCAGGTGCCTCATATTCATGTACTTCTTGTTGCCCCACTGAGTGCCGGCGACATAGCGCAGCCGGGCACAGACAAGCATGAGGGCGGAATTGCCATCTGGGAAACAGCCCACCACTCTGGTGCGGCGGCGGATCT